>ENA-UOJH01000419-UOJH01000419.1-human-gut-metagenome-genome-assembly--contig:-C148-NODE-419-length-41139-cov-6.590254_pt1 | contig 41139 bp, 40 predicted proteins | sample MGYA00242345_ERZ723892 | MGnify/ENA metagenome assembly ERZ723892 | reverse complement strand
GCAGGCCGTTCTGCTCCGTAGATATGTATTCGTGCGCCAAGCCGAGCGCCGATGGTGAAAAAACGTTCCTCATGCCGATCCGCCCTGTCTTTCATTATAGATTCAGTATACCCCGAAGCCTCGGCTTTTTCAACTCCGTTCCGCTCGAGGCGCTGGTCAGCTCATCCATCTTTTGTATATGTTGCTGGACTTTTATGGCTGAAAAGCGCTTTTATGGTTGACTTTACTGGTAAATTAGTATATCTTGATATAAGTAGAAGATTAGTCCTTTTTGATGGAAGGTAACAGATATATGGAAAAGAAATTGTTCGTTCCCGGCCGGACGGAGCTTGCCGGCAACCACACGGATCACCAGCAGGGCAGGATCCTGGCCTCCGCCGTTGACCTCGGCCTGTACGCCGATTTTGAGAAGAACGGCGAAAACGCCATCCACATCCACTCCGAAGGTTACAGCGATTTTACGGTCAGGCTGAACCACACCGCCGTGCGCACCGGTGAATTCGGTACGCCGAAATCCCTCGTCCGCGGCATGATCGCGGCCTTCCGCGAACTTGGTCTGGACTGCGGCGGCTTCAACGCCGAGATCAGAACGACGCTGCCCGCGGGTTCTGGTCTGAGTTCGTCCGCGGCATACACCGTGCTCATTGGCAAGATCCTGAGCGAGCTGTTCAACGACGGCAAGGTTGATCCTGTTGTCATCGCCCGCGCAGCGCAGCAGTCCGAGAACAAATATTTCGGCAAGCCCTGCGGCCTTATGGATCAGCTGACCTGCTCTCTTGGGCACACAGTCTATGTCGATTTCCACACGAACGAGATCGAGCCGGTACAGGCCGATTTCCATTCCATGGGGCTCACCCTCTGCCTTACCGATACCGGCGGCAGCCATGCCGGACTTGACACTTCATACGCGCGCATCCCCGCCGACATGGTGTACATCGCGAACCTCTTCGACAAGGGCGTCCTCGGCGATGTCGATCCGGAGGAGTTTCGCCGCAAGGGCTGGGATCCCGCAAACCGTCCGGTGCGCCGCGCGATGCATTTCTTCAATGAGAATGAGAGAGTCCCGCTTATGCGCGACGCGCTCAAGCGCGGCGACGGCGCGACCTATATGCGCCTGATGAACGAGTCCGGCCGCTCCTCGGAGGAGCTGCTGAACAATATCATCACCAGCGCGACCGGAGACACGAAGCTTGCTCAAGGGCTTGACCGCAGCCGCAAGCTGCTCGAGGGCAAGGGCGCATGGCGCGTACACGGCGGCGGCTTCGCCGGCTGCGTGCAGGCGCTGATGCCGACCGACTACTTCCCCACTTACAAAGAGGATATGGAAAAAGCCTTCGGCGGCGGAAGCTGCCGCGAGATACGCTTGGTATAATGAACAGGCCGGACAACATTTTTCGTTGTCCGGCCTGATTTTCGCCTGCTTATATGAGCGTTTTCAGCACGGCTTCCGCGCAGCGCATACCGTCCACGGCGGCGGAGGATATTCCGCCCGCGTAGCCCGCGCCCTCGCCGCAGGGGTACAGCCCCTCTATTGCCGAGGACAGATTTTCCCCGCGGAGTATGCGTACGGGGGAGGATGAGCGCGTCTCCGGTGCGGTCAGCACCGCGTCCGGAGCGTCGAATCCGCGCAGCTTCTTCCCAAGCTCCGGAATTGCTTTCTCCAGTACCGACGTTATACGCTCCGGAAGCACCTCATGCAGCTCGCACCAGACCACGCCCGGACGATAGCTGGGCTTCACCTCGCCCTCGCCGTTACTCGCACGGTGCGCGAGAAAATCTCCCGCGAGCTGCGCCGGTGCGCAGTAGCTGCCGCTGACGGCGTAGGCCGCGCGCTCGATCTCGCGCTGCCAGTACATTCCGCCGAGCGTGCTCTTGTCCGGAAAATCCTCGGTGTGCAGCGTGACGAGCAGGGCGGAATTTGCGTTCTCGCCGTCGCGCCGCGAATAGCTCATGCCGTTGGTGACAACGCCGCCCGTCTCGGACGCCGCGGCGAACACCTCGCCGCCGGGGCACATGCAGAAGGTATAGGCGCTTGTGCCGTCGGGCAGGTGGACGTTCAGCGAATAGTCCGCCGCAGGCAGATCGCCGCGCTCGCGCCCGTACTGCGCAAGGTCGATGTTTTTTTGCAGGTGCTCTATGCGTACACCCATGGAAAACGGCTTCGGCTGCATCGGCACGCCCTGCGCGTTCAGGTTCTCAAAGGTGTCGCGCGCCGAATGGCCGATGGCAAGTATCAGCCGCTCGCAGGGCAGGGTATACTCATTCTCCGCGCAACGGACGACCGCGCCGGTGAGCCGCCCGCACGCGAAGTTCAGCCGCTCCAACCGGTGCCCGAAGCGCACCTCTCCGCCGAGGGCGATGACCTCGCGGCGGATGTTCTGCACGACGTCTATCAGAATATCCGTGCCGATATGAGGCTTCGCGTCGTAGATGACGCTCTCCGGCGCGCCGTGCGCGGCAAACTCGCGCAGCATCCAGCCCATTCGCCGATCCTTCGTGCCGGTGTTGAGCTTTCCGTCAGAAAAGGTTCCCGCGCCGCCCTCGCCGAACTGCACGTTGCTCTCCGGCTGCAGCTCCCCGCCCGCGCGCAGCGCGTCCACCGCTTTCTTGCGGCTGACCGCGTCCATGCCGCGCTCAAGCACGATCGGCCGCGCTCCGGCCTTTGCCAGCACAAGCGCCGCAAACATGCCCGCGGGGCCGAAGCCGACGATGACCGGCCGCTTCTCCGGCGCGGCGACATGCGGGATATCATACACCGGCTCCGCATATTCGCTCACGTCTGCGCTCTTTGCGTGGGCGATCGCTTTCTGCTCATCACCATGAAGCGCCGCCGCCACGGCACAGACATAGTGAATGTCGCTCTTCTTCCGCGCGTCAAGCGAACGCTTCACGAGCTTCAGCTCTTTTATTTCCCGCTCCGGAATACGTAGCTTTTTTGCGGCCGGACCGCGCAGCGCATCAAGCGGCTGCTCCGGCGCGAGCCGCAGATTTCTCACAAGTATCATTTGCCAAGTCTCCCCGCGAGCCGCCCGCTCGCCCAAGCCCATTGCAGATTGTATCCGCCGCAGTCCCCGTCAACGTCCAGCAGCTCGCCGCACACAAACAGCCGCGGCATAAACCAGCTCTCCAGCGTCTCCGGATCAAAGCCGCCGGTTTTGATGCCGCCGGCCGTCACCTGCGCGCAGTCAAAGCCCTCCGTGCCGAGCAGTGCCAGCCGGAAATTCCGACAGGCGTCGGCGACGCGCTCCAGCTCCTCATCCTCAAGCAGACGCAGCGGAGCCTGCGCGCCGATACCGGCGTATTTTATCATCATCCGTCCAAGACGGTTATGCAGCATCCCGGTCAGAAGCTCCTCCGCGGGCAGGTCGGGGAGCGCCGCGCGCCGCGCGCGCAGCAGCTCCAGCACTCGCTCCCTCGGGTAGTCCCGCAGGAAATCGATGCTCAGCGTCAGCTTCCCGTCCTCGGAAGCGGCGCGGCGCGAAATATCAAACGCCGCGGGGCCGGACACGCCGGTCTCGGTGAATTGCAGCTCGCCGCGCCCCTCGCAGAGCGTCTCTTCTCCGCGCTGGAGACTGATGCGGCAGTCCGCCCGAACGCCCTTCAGCGCGCGGGGATACTCCGGTGCGGTCAGCAGCTGCACCAGCGACGGGCGCAGCGCGGTGGCCTTGTGGCCGAGCGGCTTCAGAAGCTCGTACCCGTCCCGTACGCCGCCAAGCTTGCTGCCCGCAGCGCCGCCGCAGGCGACTATCAGCCAGTCCGCGTGCAGCGAGCCGCCATCGTATTTTATCTCATATCCGCCGTCCGCGCGCAGAATTTCGCGCGCAACAACGCCGGTGCACAGCTCCACTCCGGCGCGGTCCAGCGCGAAGCGCAGCACGTCCACAACGGAGTTTGCGGAGTTTGACAGCGGGTAGACCCGCCCGCCGTACTCCTCCGTCATCAGCAGACCCAGCGAGGCGAAATAATCCATCGCGGCCCGCGGCGGGAATTTTTCCAGCGCGGGGCGGACAAAATCCGCGTTCTCACCATGATAATTCTCCGCCGCGGCTCCGGTGTTCGTCAGGTTGCAGCGGCCGTTTCCAGTCGCGAGCAGCTTTCGCCCGACGCGCTGCTGCCGCTCCAGCAGCACCACGCGTCTGCTCCCGTCCTCCGCCGCGGTCAGCGCCGCCATCATGCCCGACGCCCCGCCGCCTATAATAACAACTGTCTCCATAGCTAACCCCTGTACAAAATGTCGTGTGCGACCGGCTCATAGAACATGCCGCTGACCTCCGCCACATCGCGGCTGAGCGAGAGTATCCACATCATTTTCGCAAGCGCGGCCTCGGTGGTCATGTCGTAGGCTTCGAGGACGTTCGGATTATCCTTGAGCCGGTGGCCGACGCTGTACACCGAGAGGTCGGAGCCCTCGTTCTGCACCTGCGTGGTGACGACGATAAACTTCCCCACGCCGGTGTACTTCCTGATGACCTCGAACAGCTTATCGTCGCTGTACGACGGCAGGCCGCCGACGCCGAAGCACTCCATGATCAGCGCGTCCTTGCGCGAGAGCATGAAGTCCAGCAGTTCGAAGTCCGTGCCGGGTATCATCTTTATCAGGCCGATATTCGGGTCGAGCGCGTCATAGAATTTCGGCTCCGGCAGGCTGCTGGGGCTTATATAGCTGATGAGCCGGTGATCCTGTAGTGTGGCGAGGTACGGATAATTTATGCTGGAAAAGGCCGCATAGCTCTTTGAGCAGGTCTTGCGGGCACGGGTGCCGAGGATTACGCGGCCGTTGAAGACAATGTTTACGCCGGAGAGTTTCTCTGAGCAGGCGCAGACGAAGGCGTCCATAAGATTGAGCTTCGAGTCTGTCGAGTCGTAATTGATGGGCTTCTGCGAGCCGGTCAGGATTATCGGCTTTCCCGAGCCCTGCACCAGATACGAGAGCGCCGCGGCAGTATAGGCCATGGTGTCCGTGCCGTGGCTGATGACGAAGCCGTCATACCGTGCATAATTCTCCCGCAGTGCCGCCGCGATCCGCGTCCAGTGCGCTGGGGTGACGTTCGTGCTGTCGATGCTGAACAGGGACAGGCAGTCCACGCGGCACAGGCCGGATATCGCCGGAACATACCGCAGCAGCTGCTCCGGAGTCAGCTCCGGTGTCAACCCGTCGTCAGTCATCTCGGAGGCAATCGTTCCCCCAGTGCCTATCATAAGAATATTTTTCATACGCACCTCCGCAAAAGCGTCCGTTTCTATACCTTTTATTATATCAAGCGCGCGGGGCATATGCAATAAATTCGTGCGCCGCGCCGCAAGTTCAAGGTTTGAACAATTATTATCGTTGAATTATTAAGAAAACCAAGGTATAATACCCTCAGCTAGTAATGGAACGGGAGTCTGACATGGGCAGCACGAAATTTACATTCAAAAGATACGAAAAAAAATATCTGCTGTCCCGCGAGAAATACGAGTCGCTGCGGCAGCTCCTCGATCCGCACATCGTACCGGACGAGTACTTTGAGAGCACGGTATGCAGCATATACTACGACAGCGACGACTACCATCTGATCCGCTATTCCATAGAGCGCCCCGTCTACAAGGAAAAGCTCCGCCTGCGAAGCTACAATGTTCCCGCCGACGGCGACTCCGTGTTCGTGGAGCTGAAGAAGAAATACAAGGGTGTCGTGTACAAGCGCCGCATCCGTATGCGCGCGGACGAAGCGCCGGACTATCTCAACGGGAGCATCCCCGCGCCGAAGCCCAGCCAGATGTCGCGCGAGATAGACTGGTTCCTTCGCCAGAACAAGCCCAAGCCGAAGGTGTTCATCGCGTGCGACCGGCAGGCCTATGTCGCGTCGGACGATCCCGATCTGCGCATAACCTTTGACCACAACATGCGCTGGCGCGAGACGGAGCTGGATCTCCGCGCGGGCAGCCACGGCGAGCCACTGGCCGCGGACGGTATGGTGCTGCTGGAGATCAAAGCGCCCGGAGCCGTGCCGCTGTGGCTGGCGCACATTCTCGGCGAGCTGGACGTTTTCCCGACCGGATTTTCAAAATACGGCGTCTGCTACAGAGACAATATCCTTGAGAAATACATAAACGGAGTGATAACCTGTGTTTAACAGCCTGCTTTCCCCTGCAATAACGCTTTTCTCTTTCCTCGCCTGCATGGCGACGGCAATAGTCCTCGGCGTACTCACGGCGCTGGTCTTTTCCTTCCGCAGCCGCCACAGCAGTTCGTTCACGCTGGCGCTGGCGCTGCTGCCCGCCGCGGTCACGATGGTCATCATAATGGTCAACGGCAACATCGGCGCGGGACTCGCGGTGGCGGGCACCTTCGCCCTCGTGCGCTTCCGCAGCGCGCAGGGAACGGCAAGGGAGATCGTCGGGCTGTTCCTCTCGATGTCGATTGGCCTTGTCTGCGGCATGGGCTATATATATGTTGCCATGCTGTATTTCGTGATAATGGCAGCGTTCGTGCTGCTGCTGACGCTCGTGAAATTCGGCGAGCGCAACTCCGGCAGCCGCATGCTCAAGATAACCATCCCCGAAACGCTCGATTACGACGGCCTGTTTGACGATCTGTTCGATAAGTACACGAGCTACCACGAGCTGGTGCGCGTCAAGACCACGAACATGGGGACGCTCTACGAACTGAGCTACCTTATAAATCTCAAGTCCGACAGCGGCACCAAGGCCTTCATGGACGACCTGCGCTGCCGCAACGGCAACCTCAACATCATCTGCGGCCGCGAGACCGATAAGGACTCCATATAAACCGGCGATCATTTTGCGGCGAGTCCGCACGGAGGATTAACACGCAATGAAAAACAGCAAATTATATCTTGCACTCCTGCTTGTCACGATATTCTGCGCCGCGCTGCTCTGCGGCTGCGGCAGCGGTACTGCCGCGCCTGAGGACGCGGCCACGAAAATAGAGCTCACCGGCGACGGCGCAACCTTCACGGGCGGCGGCGTGGCGGTAAACGGCAGCGTCGTGACCATTTCCGCCGCCGGGGAATATTCCGTCAGCGGTACGCTCGACAACGGGCAGATAGTCATTAACACCGGCGACGAGGCGATGAAAGTGACTCTCACGCTCAATAACGCCAGCGTCACCTGCCTTGACGCACCGGCCATCATGGTCGAAAAGGCAGACAAGCTCAAGCTTGTCCTCGCGGACGGCAGCGATAACACCGTCACATCCGGAGTCGAGGGTGCTGCACTTAGCGCAGATGCTTCGGGCGCGGCTATCTTTTCCAATGATGACCTTGACATTGAGGGCAGCGGCAAGCTGACCGTCAATGGCTATATAAATAACGGCATTGCAAGTAAGGATGACCTGAAGATTCAGGGCGGCAGCATTATTGTGAACGCTGTCAATAACGGTCTGCGCGGCGCGGACTCCGTCCAGATCGAGGCGGGTACGCTCGTTATTTCCGCTGGGAACGACGGCATCAAATCCGCAACCACCGATAAGGACGGCAAGGGCTTTATCACCGTCAGCGGCGGCGACGTGACCGTTTCGGCCTCCGGCGACGGCATCGACGCGGCCACCACGCTGGACATCACGGGCGGCACGCTCCACGTCGATACGCTCGGCGACGGCGTGGACGCGAGCAGCAAGGCGCTGAAGGCCGAGACGAGCATCAGCATTTCCGGCGGCGAGCTGGAGCTGAACAGCATTGACGCCGCGGTCAGATGCGTGGCCGACGTGAACATCTCCGGCGGCAGCATCAATATCAGCTCCGCGGCCGACGGTATTCAGGCCGGCAAGAATATAAACGGCTTCCCCAGCGAGACCGGAACCGCGACGATATCCGGCGGCAGCCTGTTCATAAGCTCCGCCAAGCGCGCCATTGACGCAAAGGATTCCCTCAGCATCACGGGCGGCACGGTGTTCGCGCTTAGCGGGTCGAAAAAAGCGCTGGAAGCCGAAGCGGACGGCCAGCCCTATGTCTCGTACAAGTTCAGCGGCAGCGCCGGAAACGACGTGCAGTTCGGCGAACTCGCCACGGTCACTGCGAAGTATGATTTCACCTCGATCCTCTTCTCCTCTTCGGAGCTTGCGAGCGGAGCCGAGTACACCGTCACCTGCGGCCAGCGCAGCGAAACCGTCACCGCGTGACGAACATTTTCGCAAATAAAACATGCGGCAATCGCCTCCACATATGCAAATACCCCACCGGAGCTTTCGCAAGTCCGGTGGGGTTATTTATCATTCTTTATTTTCCGTCTCGTCAGGCGCTTCGCAGGCCGCATCTCCTTCGACCTTTCTGCGAAGCTCGTTGAGTTCGCGGCGCAGCGCCGCAAGTTCCGTGCTCACAGGGTCGGACACGCTGACCTGATCGACGTCGCCCACGTAGTTGACCTTCTTCCCGGCGATTCTCACGACCTTGGCCGGCACGCCGACCGCCGTGCTGTCCGGCGGTATCTCGCTGAGCACCACGGAGTTCGACGCGATGCGGCTGTTATCCCCGACGGTGAACGGCCCCAGCACCTTTGCGCCCGCGCCGATCAGAACATTATTCCCGATGGTCGGGTGGCGCTTGCCGACGTCCTTGCCCGTGCCGCCGAGCGTCACGCCGTGATATATCAGGCAGTCGTCGCCGATCTCGGCGGTCTCGCCGATCACGATGCCCATGCCGTGGTCGATGACCAGCCGCTTGCCGATCTTCGCGCCGGGGTGAATCTCTATGCCCGTACGGTGACGGCTGCACTGCGAGATGAATCTGGCCAGGAACTTCAGGTTGTGCTCATAACACCAGTGCGCCTTGCGGTGGCTGCGCACGGCCTTCAGGCCGGGGTACAGAAAATATATCTCCAGCGAGCTGCGCGCCGCCGGATCGCGCGCCTTATAGGCTTCGATTGTTTCTTTTAAATCTTTAAACATACTTCTCCCTCGTTTACATTGATTGATGCGCCGTAACATTTTATGCGGGAGCCGGTACATCGCTCGACCCAAGGGAGGCTTCGATATGCCATTGTTTGTCTCTCCAAGCTTCTTAATCCCTATCTTTTATATAGGAATATTATATACTACATCCGCGGCGCTGTCAACCGCGCGGGCACTTCGGGACGGCGACGACCGGCGCGGCAAGCTTCTCCGGCTCGATAACGTTATCGTCGAGCATGACGACATTGTCCATCAGCCGCAGGAAGTCCCCGACCGGCGCAATGACGTCATATCCGAAGCCGTCTCCGCGGTAGTGCATCGGCACCGTCACCGCGGGCGCGATTTTCGCGGCAAGCTCCGCCGCCTGCCGCGCGTCGATGGTGTAAAACCCGCCGACCGGTATCAGCAGCACGTCCACTCGGCCGAGCGCCGCGAGCTGCTCCGGACTGAGCATATGCCCAAGGTCGCCCATATGCAGCACGCGCAGGCCGTCCGTCTCCACAAGCGTCATCATGTTTTTGCCGCGCTTCGCGCCTTTCACGTCGTCGTGCCAGCAGTCGAACTGCCGTATCTCAAAATCGGGCTTCCGCCCGCTCAGCTCCACGCCTTCGGGATAAAAGTGATCCGCGTGCTTATGGCTGCATGCCACGGCATCCGCCTTCAGCGGCGGCAAAGCAAGTCCGGGAACGCTGCCGGGCGCATATGGGTCAAAAACGACCGAGCCGACGCGGCTCTCAAGCAGGAAGCAGGAATGTCCGCACCATGTAAGTTTCATACGATCAGCCCCCTTTCGGGTAATTATACCAGAAGCGGCGGCACACTTCAACAAATTTAAGTTGACCATCATGCCGCAAAATGGTATATTTATCGTGTACGGCATTTTGGACAGCGCAAGCCGCTGTTGAACATATAGTATGGAGGCTTACATGAAGGGAAACAAAACCATTCGTATAATACTTGGGATAGTTCTTCTGATTCTGCTCGGTATATATCTGTACCTCACCGGCAGCGCAAGGACTAACGGCAAGAAGTTTCAGGAGCTGGCCGCCGCCACGCCGACCGTGACTCCGACGGAGACAGTCCAGCCAGAGGAGACGCCGGAAGTCACCGAAGCGCCGGTTGAGACGCCGGAACCATCTCCGGAGCCGGTCGAGAATTCCCTGCCGGATATTGATATAACTAGCTGGGAGTTCATACTTGCGAATCCCACACACGACATCGGCGATTATGCTCCAACCATTGATTACCTTGAGGGGCAGCCTTTGGATTCGCGCATAGTCGAACCTATGCGGGAATTTGTAGCGGCAGCACGTGCTCAGGGGCTAAGTGTGTATTTGTCTTCCGGATACAGGGACTATACGTTGCAGACCCAACTGTTCAACCGCAAACTTGGTCAGGGGTACAGTGAAGAGGAAGCGGCGAAGATCGTCGCCAAGCCCGGCACCAGCGAGCACCAGACCGGTCTGGCATGCGACATAACCGACGTTTACCGCGACCCCAAGACCATCGAAGAGTGCGAAAGCACCGCTACCTATCAGTGGATGAGCCAGCATTGCCAGGAGTACGGCTTCATCGTCCGCTTCCCCGACGGCAAGTCGGACATCACCGGAATCATGTACGAGCCGTGGCACTTCCGCTATGTCGGCGTCGAGGCGGCGACATACATAATGGAGAACGGTCTCTGCCTTGAGGAATTCCTCGATCTCTACCAGCAGACACCCGCCGAAGGCTGATAAAAATGCTCTGCGTTTCAAACGAACAGTTTGGAACGCAGAGCGTTTTTTGTTATAGTATGCAGACGTAGTGACATATAGTGCATGGTTTCTTTTCCCTATTGGCAATAATCAATAGACTGGCGACCCCTCAGTCAGCTTCGCTGACAGCGTCTCGCTGCGGCTCGGTCACGGCGCGGCTCTGACATGCTATCAGCATGTCATTCACTACCGCGCCGCCGCTTCGCTACCTAAAAGGGGCGCCAAAGTGTGCCCGGCAGTTCACTTTACCCGCGGGACGGCGCGGAAATCCTCGCCCGTGACGCGCACCGTCACGCCGCCCGCGCTGACGTCGAATATCCGCGCTTTGAAATCCTCCGCCGATTCTTCCGGAATGTACGCATGTATCGTTACCGCCGCGCCGTAATCCAGCCCCGCGACGATGCCGCCGAAGGCCGTTATCTCCTGCTTGAGCTTCTCGGCCGCGGCGTACGAGCAGTCGAGCGCCGTCTCGACCCAGCGCCGCACAACGGATATGCCCGCAGCGTCAAGCGCGTCCTTCGCGCTCTTGGTGTACGCGCGCAGAAGCCCACCCGCGCCGAGCAGAATTCCGCCGAAATACCGCGTCACGACGCAGACGACGTTGCACACACCCTCGCGCCGGAACACCTCCAGCATCGGAATGCCCGCCGTGCCCTGCGGCTCGCCATCATCGGAATAGCGCTCAGGGCCGTCCTTGATTATGTAGCACCAGCAGTTGTGCCGCGCGTCATAATATTTCTTTTTCATCTCCGCGACGAAGGCGCGCGCCTCCTCCTCGCTCTCCACGGGGCGCACATGCCCCAGAAACTCGGAGCGCTTCTCGGTGAAGCTCGCCTCGCCCGCCGCGGTCGGGATGCAATATTCAGTCATTCCCCCACTCCTCGCGCGTGATTCTGTAGTAAAGCATCCTGCGCTCCGGTGCCCCGTCGAGCTGCGAAGCTTTCACCGTCCGAGTCAGCATATATTTGAAGCCGCACTTTTCTATCACGCGGCGAGACTTGTCGTTCCCGGCAAAATGAGAGCACCACACGCTCTCCGCGCCGTCATTAAAGCAGCGGCCGATCAACGCACAAACGGCTTCGGGAATATAGCCATTACCCCAGTAGGGGCGGCCTATCCAATAGCCGATCTCCGGTTCGCCGTCCGCACCGGAGGCGTCCGTAGGGAACGCGCCGATGCTGCCGATCGGCTCGTCGCTCGGCTTTATCGTCACTGCCCACGTGTTCTCCTCAATAAGAACTTCCCGCAGCACGCGCAGGCTGTCCTCTACGCTTGTGTGTACGGGCCACCCCGCCGCTGGGCCGACATCCGGGTCACTCGCGTATTTATATAAACTCTCCGCGTCGTCCTCGCGCCACGGGCGCATCACGAGACGTTCGGTCTCGAAAACGCTCATTCCCAATCCTCCTTCGGCTCGACGTAGCCGGGGATATATTTTTTCACGCGCCCCAGCACGTCCGGCGTGACGATGGCCTCGGCGGTGATGCCGGTGTCGGTATACTCCACGCTCAGCACTGCCGCCTCGCGCTTGAGCAGATCGACGATCCCCGCGTCGGAATACGGTATCTCCAGCCTGACCTGCTTTTTGCCGCGGTCAAGCATCTCCAGCAGCTTGCTGACCAGCGCGTCCGCGCCCTCGCCGCTTCTGGCGGAGATGCAAACGATGTCGTCCCCGTGCGGCAGGATGCCGATATACGCGTCGCACTTGTTGAACACGCGCAGGCACGGAGTCTCGCTCGCGCCGAGCTGACTGATAAGTCCGTCCACGACGCGCGCCTGCGCCTCCCACTCCGGATTCGAGATGTCGATAACGTGCAGCAGCACGTCGGCATAGCTCAGCTCCTCAAGCGTCGCCTTGAAGGCTTCGATGAGGTGCGTCGGCAGCTTGCGGATGAAGCCGACAGTGTCGGACAGCAGCACCTCCTGCGTCTCGTCGAGCCGCAGACGGCGAGTCGTGGTGTCCAGCGTGTCGAATAGCCTGTCGTTTGCTGGGATGTCCGAGCCGGTCAGGCAGTTCAGAAGCGTCGATTTACCGGCATTCGTGTAGCCGACGAGCGCGACGACGGGCATGTCGTTCTTCTCGCGGCGGCGGCGCTGTGTGCTTCTGACCTTGCGCACCGCGGCCAGCTCCTCCTCGAGCTTCTGTATCTTGCGGCGGATGTGGCGGCGGTCGGTCTCAAGCTGAGTTTCGCCGGGGCCGCGGGTGCCGATAGGCGAGGAGCCGCCGGATGCGGTCTGGCGCACAAGGTGCGTCCACATACCGGTCAGGCGCGGCAGCAGATATTTATACTGCGCCAGCTCAACCTGAAGCTGACCCTCGCGGGTCTGCGCGCGCTGGGCGAAAATATCGAGTATCAGGCCGGAGCGGTCAAGAACCTTGACGCCCAGCTCCTCGGACAGCACGCGCATCTGGGACGGGGTCAGCTCATTGTCGAACACCGCTAGGTCGCAGTCGTTCATTGCAATAAGCTCCTTCATCTCGCGCACCTTGCCGTCGCCGATGAAGCTGCGCGGATCGGGCGTCGGGCGGCTCTGCATTATTATGGCCACCGTGTCGCCGCCGGCGGTATCGACAAGCGCCGCCAGCTCCTCCATGGATATCTCGGTGGAGCGCTCGCTCTCGTCCATGCTCGCCGCCGACAGTCCCGCCAGCACCGCGCGTTCTCTTTTTATCTCAGTGTTTTCCATTTGAATTTTTCCTTTGAATATGCTTGAATATATTAGTATATCGTAGTATATCGCAAAAGCGCCGGTTTGCCAACAAAAATATCAGATCAGGCTGCGCCGGCGGCGCTTGCGGCGGGAGACTTCGCCCTTGCAGTCTACAAGTATTATGTCGCTGCCGATGCGGACTATGCTCTGCCACGGCAGCACGTAGTCATCCTCGCGGCCAAGCAGGCCGAAAAACTTCGCGCGCCCCGGCGTGACCAGTGACACGATGCGCCCCTCGGCGTCGTCAAACTCCATGTCACAGGCGTAGCCCAGCCGGAAGCCGCTGTTGACGTCGATGACCTCCTTATACCGTAGCTCGGAAAAATAGCTTATCATAAAATCACCGCCTTTGTAAAATATACGAAGGCGGTGATTTGTCCTATTAATCGAAAATTTTACCCGTTCTGCGAGGGCTGGCGCGCCTTGGGGATGGATATCGTCAGGATCAGCGAGTCGTCCGTCTCCTCGCGCTGGATACCGGCGTCGATGCCGCCCTGCTTCATCAGGTCGATACTGCGGGAGAGCGTGTTGAGGAACACGCGCACGTCCTTCAGCACGAAGGTCCGCCGCTTCTCCGGCTTCTCCTCGTCTTTCTGCTCCGCCTCCTCCGGCGCCGAGAGCAGCGCGTCTATGTACGCGTCCGTCGCGGCGACGGTCAGGCCGTTGTCAACGATATATTCCAGCGCCGCCCGCTGCGCGACGGGATTCGGCAGGCGTAGCAGCGCGCGGCCGTGCCGCTCGGTCAGGCCATTCTGGCGCAGCGATTCGAGCACGTCGCTCGGCAGCTTCAGCAGCCGCAGCTTGTTTGCGACAGCCGACTGCGATTTGCCGATGCGCCGCGCGGCCTCCTCCTGACTCATGCCGAACATGCGGATGAGCTGGCTTATGCCCAGCGCCTCCTCGATGAAGTCCAGGTCGCGCCGCTGCAGATTCTCGACCAGCGCGATGAGGCTCGCGTCCTCCATGTTCACGTCGATGAGGATGCACGGGACTTCCTCCAGCCCCGCAAGCTTCGCCGCGCGCAGGCGGCGCTCCCCCGCCACGAGCTCATATTTGCCGCAGCGCAGACGTACGGTGAGCGGGTTTAATATGCCGTAGCTCTTTATGCTGCCCGACAGCTCCTCCAGCGATTCATCGTCAAAGCGTTTGCGCGGCTGGACGGGGTTCGGTGTGAGCTCGTCCGTCCGCAGATATACTATGCCGCCGCGCCTGAGCGCGGTCTGGCTTTTCAATGCCTGCATCACAAAACCTCCTTATATTGCGGCTTCATGCTGCAAGCATACACTGTATATTGGGTGAAACTGGGCGAAATCGGAGTTCTTAATTCTTTTTAATCTCTTCCCAGTAGCGCCGCGCGGCCTGCTCGGTCTTGTTGTCGCCGTACTCATAGTAGCGCGCATTTTTCAGCTCGTCTGGCAGATACTGCTGTCTGACCCAATGGCCGGGGAAATTGTGCGGATACTTGTAGCCCTGCTCGCGCTCGAAGCCCGCGCCGTCGGCATGGACATTCTGAAGCTCGCGCGGGATGCTGCCGGTGCGCCCGGCGCGGACGTCGGCCATGGCGCGGTCGATGGCGGCGCAGGCAGTGTTCGACTTCGGCGCGGTTGCAAGCAGAAGGCAGGCTTCGGCAAGCGGGAGCTTGGCCTCAGGCAGGCCGAGCTGGAGCGCGGAATCGACGCAGGCCTTGACTATCGGCACCGCCTGCGGATATGCAAGGCCGATGTCCTCACTTGCGGAGCACAGGATGCGCCTGCAGGCACCTATCAGGTCGCCGACCTCAAGGAGTCTCGCCAGATAGTGCATCGCCGCGTCCGGATCGGAGCCGCGCAGTGACTTCATCAGCGCGGAGAGGATGTCGTAGTGGTCGTCCCCGTCGCGGTCATAGCGCATGGCACTGCGCTGGGTGATGGCCTTCGCGTCCTCCAGCGTGATGACGCCGCCCTCCCCTGCCGCCGAAAACAGCAGCTCCACCGAGTTCATCGCCTTGCGCACGTCGCCGCCGCAGGAGGCGGAGATATGCCGCACGACGCCGTCGGCAAGCGTAAGCGGCGTGCCGCGGCGCGCGTTCATAATGTCCACGGCGCGCAGGACTGCGCCCTCAACGTCGCGCGCGTTGACGGGCTTGAACTCAAACACCGTCGAACGGCTCAGAATCGCGTTGAACACGCAGAAATACGGGTTCTCGGTCGTTGAGGCGATGAGCGTAATGCGCCCGTCCTCGATGAATTCCAGCAGCGACTGCTGCTGCTTTTTGTTGAAATACTGGATCTCGTCGAGATACAGCAGCACCCCGCCGGGGGTGAGCATGGTGTCCAGCTCCGCGATTATCTGCTTGATGTCGGCGATACCGGCGGTCGTCGCGTTGAGCTTGCGCAGGCTTCGGTTAGTGCGCTGGGCAATGATGCGCGCGACGGTGGTTTTCCCCGTGCCGGAGGGGCCGTAGAATATCATGTTTGGTATCTGCCCGCTCTCGACGATACGCCGCAGCATACCGCCGGAACCAAGTATATGCTTCTGCCCGACAACGTCGTCAAGACTGTCCGGGCGTATCTCGTCTGCCAATGGTTTATACATGAGCGCTGACCTCTGTGAATCAAAATGTGATAACATTATAGCCTTTTCCCCGGCCTTTCGTCAATGGCGTACAGCCCGAAAGAAGCATCGCACCCCATCTGCGGGACACAGATCCCGCGGATGGGGTGCATTTTTCATTTCCTTTCTATCAAGGCGAGCTTCTGCTGCCGGGTGAGCTGCTTTATCCGCCACTCGCGGCTCATCGCCGCTTCCTTCGTCTCGTGTTCTTCGCAGTACGCCAGCTCCACCGGCAGATGCGATCGGGTATATTTCGCGCCGCGGCCGCTCCGGTGCGCCTCAAGGCGGGCGTCCAGATCGTTCGTCCAGCCGGTGTAGAGGCTGCCGTCCCCGCAGCGCAGGATATACACATAGTTCATCGCTGCACCTGACGGATGTTTTTCTCGAATTTTGAGCGCGGCCCCATGACCTCATGCCCGCAGCCGCAGCAGCGCAGGCGGAAATCCGCCCCCGTGCGCAGCACCTCCCACTGCTTGCTGCCGCAGGGGTGCTCCTTTTTCATGGTGAGAATATCGCCGACCTGAATGTCCATTATTCTTCGGCCTTCTCCGCTTTTGCGGGATGCAGCTTCTTCTGAAGCCAATCCTTGCCGTCAACATAGCGGGAGACGATGAAGGAGACGACGTAGTCGCCGGCAGCGTTGACCATCGTTGCGGGGGGATCGACCAGGTTGCCCAGCGCGAGAGCGACGGTGTAGGCCACGGCCAGATTATCGGGGAAGAATATCGTGCAGAGCACCAGCTCGCCGGTACCGCCGCCGCCCGGGACGCCGGACATTGCGACGGACGAGAACACCGCGACGATTATCGCAAGTATCGCTTCCTTGGTGCCGAAGTCCATGCCGAACATACCGAAGAGGAAGGCGACCTTGATTATCGCGCTCATTGCAGAGCCGTCCATGTGCATCGTCGCGCCGAGGGGCAGGACTATTTCGCTGACGTCCTTGGAGATGCCGGTGTCCTCGGCGACCTCCATGTTGGTCGGGATGGTCGCAACGGAGGAGCAGGTGCCGAAGGAGACGGCCGCGGGCTTGAGCAGGTGCTGGAACATGACCTTTGCAGCGCCCTTGCCGCCGCCGAAGCGGGCGTATATCGGCGAGGATATGAGCATATACGCAAAGCACATCACGTAATAGATTATCAGAGTACGTCCGTAGTCGCCGATGAGTTCGGGGCCGTAGTAGGCGACGAGGAAGGCAAAGAAGCCGAAGAAGCCGATGGGCGCGTAGTAGGTGATGAGCTTGATGACCTTCATCAGGCAATTGGTGAGGTCTGCAAGGATCTTCGCGGTGAGGGTCTCCTTGCCGCCGGCCATCTGCACACCGAAGCCGAAGATTATCGCCGCGATTATCAGCGGAAGTATCGCCTTGCGGCTCCACAGCTCCGCGAAGTCGGGCTTGGTGAAGAAGTTGATTATCATGTCGGCCACGCCGAGGGTCACACCGACCTCGCCCTGAACGACGGGGTAGTCGCCCTTGACCAGCGGGATGCAGCGGCAGAGTATGTACATGAGCACTGCGGCGATGGCTGCCGTGACCATGAAGGTCGCAACCGTCACGCCGAGCACCTTACCGGCACGTTTGACATTGCCCATGTTCGCAATGGCGGAGGCGATGGAGCAGAACACCATCGGCACCACGACGCAGAACATCATGTTTATGAACACGGTACCGAGCGGCTCAAGGCAGGTGGCGCCCGGCCAGATAGCGCCGACAATGCAGCCCGCGATGATGCCGGTGAGCATCGAGAGTATGAACCAATAGTCTTTTATGAAGCGTCTGGATCTGGACATGATAGGTTCTCCTTTTTAAACGAGATTATGCTATTATTATATTGCGAAATTCTGCAATGTAAATTGTTCAGGTTGCTTGAAACATTGCAAAAAATGCTGTATACTCAACCTAGACTGAATGCCGGAGGCGAAGCATGGCAAAAAACACCGCTTTTGCGCGCGAGGGATATCTGCGCGAGAACTATCATTATTTCCACCTGCGCGACACTGCGGGGCAGGAGCGCGACTTTCACTTCCATGAGTTCGACAAGATCGTGCTGCTGCTGTCCGGACGTGTGGACTATTTCGTCGAGAGCGAGGTATACGCGCTGGAGCCGTGGTCGCTGCTGCTGGTGAAGCACCACACGATACACAAGGCGCTGATCGACAAGAGTGAGCCGTACGACCGCGTGATAATTTATCTCGACCGGAAGTATTTCGAGCGCATCTTCCCCGACATGGGCATCATGGACAGCTTCGACGCCGCCGACCGGCTGGGGCGGCATCTGCTGACGCCGACCGAGACTGAGCGCGAGGAGCTGAAACGCTGCCTGCGCGACTATGAGCAGTGCGAGGCGGACAACGGTGCGGGCGCGCAGGCGCTGCGCGATACGCTGATAATGCAGCTGCTCATCCGCATCCGCCGCATGGCCGACAATGGCGACGCCGCCGCGCAGTCCGAAGCGCACTACGACCCGAAGATTGCGCAGGTCATGTCGTACATCAATGAAAATTTATGCGGAGAGCTGAGCGTTGATGTGCTGGCCGAGCGCGTTTTTCTGAGCAAGTATCACTTTATGCGGCTTTTTAAGGCGCAGACCGGCGTGACCGTGCACACATACGTGCGGCAGAAGCGGCTGGTGAACGCGGCGCGGCTCATCCGCGAGGGCACGCCCGCAGCCAAGGCGGCAGCCGACAGCGGATTCACGGACTATTCCGCGTTTCACCGCGCCTTCCGCGAGAGCTTCGGCATGAGCCCCGGAAAGCTGAAAAAATAGTGTGCAGCTTTCCACTTGGGAAAAGTAAAAAATGACCGTAGGATCACTCCTACGGTCATTTTTATTTGGCTTGAAGCTTACTTTGCGAGCGCGCAGGCGGTGCGGGCCGCGAGGCGGGCATTGTTCAGCACGAGCTGGATGTTGCTCTCAAGGCTGTCGCCGCCGGTCAGCTCAACGACGCGGGCGAGCAGGAACGGCGTGGTCTCCTTGCCGTGGACGCCCTGCGCCTTGCACTCGGCCAGAGCCTGATCGATGGCCTTGTCGATGACTTCCTTATCCATCGAGTACTCCTCGGGGATGGGGTTCGTGACGAGCATGCCGCCCTTGAACTCAAGGCCGCGCTGGGCGCGGAACATCTCGGCCAGCTCCTCGGGGCTGTCAACGCGGTAATCGACACTGAAGCCGCTCTTACGGGTGTAGAACGCGGGCAGCTCGCCGGTGCCGTAGCCGATGACGGGGACGCCCTTGGTCTCCAGATACTCAAGCGTCAGGCCGAGGTCGAGGATCGACTTCGCGCCCGCGCAGACGACCATAACAGGAGTCTGAGCCAGCTCCTCAAGGTCGGCGGAAATGTCCATCGTGGTCTCGGCGCCGCGGTGTACGCCGCCGATGCCGCCGGTGGCGAAGATCTTGATGCCAGCCATGTGGGCGATTATCATGGTGGTAGTGACGGTGGTAGCGCCGTCAACTCCGCGTGCGACGAGCGCGGGCAGGTCGCGGCGGCTGGCCTTGGCGACATCGTGTCCGGCCTTGCCGAGGTGCTCTATTTCCTCATAGGAGAGTCCCGCCTTGAGGCGGCCGCCGATAACGGCGATAGTCGCGGGGACTGCGCCGTTTTCACGTATGGTCTTTTCGACGAGCATAGCGGTCTCAACATTCTTCGGGTAAGGCATACCGTGGGAAATGATGGTGCTCTCCAGCGCGACGACGGGCTTGCCGGCATCCAGCGCTTCCTGAACCTCAGGTGCTACGTCAAGATACTTATTAAGCATTTTTATACTAACACTCCTTTGATTTTTGCTGTGTCCATTCTATTGCTTTTTACCCAAAAGGTCAAGATGGCAAAATACACAGCTTTTCCGGTCCTCAGTTTTCTCCGGACTTTTCGGCCTTCGCGGCCTTGCGCGCGGCGCGTTTTTCGCGGCTGCGGCGGCTCCATTTACGCAGCAGCGGCAGCAGCACGATGATCAGCACCGCCAGAATCACGAGTGCGGGCAGCGCACCGACGAACCAGACAAGGAAATCGGAGAAGAAGTCGCCGACGGATTTCAGCCCGTTCTTGAGCGACAGCCACAGCCGCTCGCCGTAGCTTATCTTCGCCTCCGGCGAATACTCGACTACCTCCTCGACGCTGAGGTTGACGGTGCTGTAGCTCACCTGGCGATCCCAGTTCGTGAGCCGTGATTTCACGGAGTCGATATTATAGCGCACGTCGGTCAGCTTATCCTCGATGTTTATTATGTCCTCAACGGTCTCGGCCTTTTCGAGCATGGCGAGCAGACTCTGCTCCTGCGTCTCATACGCGGTCAGTCGTGCCTGCGCGTCGTAATACTGCGCGGTTATATTCTCGGTATAGGTGTGGGTATAGGGGACGTTGCCGATGCCGGGCAGCTCATTCATCAGCGTGCTGAAATTTTTGCTGGGGATGCGGACGGTATAGTCCGCGCTGCGGCGGCCGTAGCTCCCGCGATTATAGATATTCACGCCGCGCACACTGCTCGACTCGATGAAGCCGCCGTACTGCTCGATGAGCGCGCCGAGCTTTTCAACGGCCGTGTCAAAATCTGTGGTCTCAAGCGTCGCATCGGCGGAATAGATTATCTTGTCGGGGTTGATATCGCCGCTGCTCTCGTCGGTGCCGTCGGCGGATAGGCCGCCCTCTTCCGCGGCAAGGCCGCCGTAATCGGCCTCTTCGTCGTACGCAATGTCGTCGTTTGCCGCCGGCTCCATCGGGGTGGACGCTTCCTGCTTGCTGTCTGAAGCGCTGTTGCTGCTGCTCCCGCAGGCGCAGAGCGAGAAGATCATCAGTGCCGCGAGGAGAAAGGATATCAGCTTTTTCATTTTGTTTACCTCCATTTTTTAATTTTTCGTTGTCCTCTACCGGTATGACGCATTTGTGCGGAATTATGTTCCGCTTGTTTTGCAAATTCTTAATATTTGTATAGATTCCACGATTTTCGTTTACAGGATGTTAAGATTTTGATATAATGGCCTCAGCTTTTGGGAGATATAAAATGAAAGGAAAGTGATTGATGCAGACAGGACTGTTCATAGCCTGTGCCGCGCTGACCGCAGCCTGCGCGCTCATCGCCGTGTACTTCATGAAAGCCTTCCGCGAGAAAACATATGACCGCGCCGCAATACTGAAAACCGCCGCCGGACTGTGCTTTCTGATGATCGGCGTGCTGTTCGCCGCCGGTATGAGCGGTGACAAGCGCTTCGCGTGGCTGGTCGCGGCCGGGCTTGCCTTCGGGGTGCTGGGCGATCTGCTGCTCGCGATCCGCTTTATCCGCCCCGCGCAGCATGACCGCTTCTTTGTGAGCGGCGCGCTGTCCTTCGCGGTGGGGCACTGGCTGTACATCTACGCCATGCTCACGAAATACAGCGTGTCCTTCCCTGTCGTACTGACGGTGGGCATCGTCGGGCTTGCCGCCGCGGCGACCTACGTCAAGAGCAAGAAGGCCGACGCCGGACGGCTGATGGTTTTCGGCAGCGTGTATATGGCGATGGTCGTCGCCATGGGTGCGGTGTCGATAAGCGCGGCCACGGTTTCTGTCGGTGCAGCGACGCTGCTGTTCGCGGTGGGCGGGGTGATGTTCCCGATCAGCGACAGTATTCTCAGCGCGTATTCCTTCGGGCCGGATAAGCATTTCGGTCTGAACATCGGCGTCCACGCAACGTATTATCTCGCGCAGATCTGCATAGCATGGTCTCTCGCGTTCGTTTGACGCAGTTACATATTTCCATTATACTGGCTATGAAAATAACCGTCAAGAAGCTCTTGACGGTTATTTTTAGTCCTTTATCAGTTCGGTCACGACGTGCTGGCACAGCAGCAGTCCGGCCGACGCCGGAACCCAGACCAGCGAGCCGGGGACGCTGCGGCGCCCCGGAGGCGGCGCCTCAAGCTGCTCCGGCTCCATCGGCAGCTCCGGACTGAACACGACCTGATGGTGCTTCACGCCGCGGGCGCGCAGCTCCTTGCGCATCACGCGCGCAAGCGCGCAGTTCGAGGTCTTGGAGATATCGTCGATTCGCAGCAGCCCCGCGGCGCGCTTATTGCCGGTGCCGAGCGCGGAAATTATCGGGATGCCGCGCTCAAGGCAGGTGATTATCAGGTCGAGCTTGCAACTGACGATGTCGATCGCATCGACCACGTAGTCGTAATCGGCGATGAAGCGCTCGCGGTCGGCCGCCTCATAGCGCCCCGCAATGCAGTTTATCTCGATCTGCGGGTTTATATCCCGCAGCCGCCGCGCCACGACCTCCGCCTTCGGCATGCCGACGGTGGATTCCAGCGCGCAGAGCTGGCGGTTTATGTTGCTCACGCTCACGGTGTCCTGATCGACAAGCGTCATCCGCCCGACACCGGAGCGAGCAAGCGCTTCCGCGCACCACGACCCGACGCCGCCGAGGCCAAACACCGCGACGTGGCTATTCCGCAGCCTGTCCATCGCGCTCTCGCCCAACAGCATCCGTGCCCTGAGGGTACGTTCGTCCATAAAATTCTCCTTTGCAGAAACATGAAAACAGGTGAGAGTCTCCCCTCACCTGTTGATAAATACGGATTTATCAGCCCGCGATGCGCAGCCACCAGCCGTTCGTGACGGTCAGGGCGTTGACCTGATCCTCCACCCACTGGCTGACGGTGGTGTTCACAAGGTCGTTCTTCGCAAGCAGGTTGCTGTACAGGTCGCCTTCGCCGACGTAGTACATGACGTGGTAGCCTGCGTAGCTGCTGGACTCACCGTAGACGATGGCGGTGTCGCCCTTCTTGTGACCCTCGAAGCAGAACTTGTCGAACTCCTCGACAGTCGCTCCCTTGTAAACGGTGTCATACAGGCCGCCGTTCTCTGCGGAGCCGGTGTCCTCGGAGTAATCCTTGGCAAGCTCAGCGAAGCTGTCCTCGGTCTTGTCGCCCGCATTGAACTCGGCGAGGATCTCCTCGGCGCGGTTCTTTGCGATCTCCTTGGCCTTGTCGGTGTAGCTGCCGTCAGAATCGGCAACGGCCTTTATCAGGATGTGGCGCACCTGCGCGACGGGATAGTGGTTATCGCTGCGGTCAAGGAACACGACGACGTAGCTGCCGCTGCCGTCCGCCTTGTCAACGACCGTGGCGTCGCCGGCCTTGCGGCCGCTCTCCATGAGCCATTCCTTATAGTCGCCGAGGTTGCCGCCGGTGATATTGCTGCGTTCGGTTGCCTCCGCAGTAGGTGCAACCTGACTGACCGCAGCATTGAGCATTGCGGCATAGTTATCATCATCGGGGCTCTCTTTCTTCAGCGCGGTGTACGCAGTGAGGATATCGTCGGCCGCATCCTTCGCGGCGGCGGTGGTTTCCTCGGTGACGGCGGAGCTGGTGTTGCCGTCGGCGTCAGTGCTCTCGACCTTCTCGGCATTCACAAGATAGTAGCTGAAGGAGAACTTGTCCTGTGCGCCGTCGAAGCTTTGGTAGTGCTCCTCAAGCTCCGCGTCGGTGTATTCGAGGGAGGCCGCGTATTCGCTGGACGCCTTGTTGGCAAGCGCGCTCTTCAGCGCCATCTCGCGCACGATGGCGCTGGTGACACCGGTGCCGTAGTTTGCGGAGAAGTACTTGTCGCCGGAAGCGTAGCCGCCGGCGCGGGCGCTGCTGTCGAGAGTTGCGATGCTGTCATCGACTTCGGCGATCTCCTCGTCGGTGAGCGTGATGCCGTTGGCATCCGCCCATGCGCACAGCACGGTCATCTGGCTGAGCTCGCTGCGTGCCTCTTCCATGAAGTAGTCGCGCCAGGTGCGCCCGTCGTCATACATGGGGCACTCCTGCTGCTTCAGACCCGCGATACCGGTGGAGGTGTCGAGTCCGAAGATGCTGGCATAGCTGCCGTAGCTCTGGATCCAGTTATAGTATCTGTTGGCATACACGTAGCTCACCTCTGCGGGGCTGTAGCTGGAGTCCCCAACGGAGATGGCGGTAGTATGAGTGTAGAGGAAGCTGGAATTAAGGAAAAGAATAAGGGCGATGAGCAGGATAACGCCTATCGTTCCAAGTGTCCAGCGGCGGTTGCTCTTGGCCTTTTTTTTCGCCGCTTCCTGTTCAGCGAGAGTCTTTTTGTCGGTGCCTGCTTCGCGGGCTGCCTGACGCTGTTTCTTTTCAGTTGATGCGCTCATTGCAATGTCATCCTTTTTTGTTACGTTTACGCCTGCTGTCCGCAGGTTTTTTTATTATAACTCAAACGCTTGTGAGTTTCAAGCCAATTTGCAGGAATTCACAGTTAATTTATGATATGATGATGTGAGGATCATGCCGCCGGAAGATTTTTGTCATACGTCAGGCCGCCCCCGAATATAATATAGATATCGACTATACAACAGGAGGTATCGCAGCATGGAAACTGACATCGACGACATGATCTTCGGCGACCACAACCCCGGGCCGAGCAGGAGATAAAGCCCGATATGGATAGTGAAAATATTACGAGCCTGCCGTGGTGAGCATTCATCGCAGCCGGCTCGTGATCATTTATTCCGCCTCCGGTTCGGCGGGCGCGGGAGCGTCCGGTGCATCCTTCATGAACATCCGCTGCATCTGGCCGATTATCGCGCCGGAGAGCACGACGGTCAGAAGCGAGTAGGCGATGCGGCGCAGGGGGATGTAGCTCAGCGACGCGAGCAGGACTACGATGTCCGCCGCGAGGTAGACCCACTGCACATTGCAGCGCAGCAGCTTCCCCACGGACATTGCAAGCGCATCGTCCCCGCCGGGGGCGCCGCCCGCGAGCACGCATATTCCGACTCCGCCGCCGACGAATATCGCGCCGACCACCGCCGCGAGCAGCGGCATTTCGGCGATGCCGGTCCAGAGCCGCGGGAAGCGCTCAAGTATCGCGTAGAACGCGGAGAAGGACAGGCTCGCCACGCCCGAACGGACGATGAAGCTCCAGCCGAGGACGCGCAGCCCGAGCACATAGCAGGCCGCGTTCATCACAAGTGAGGATATCGACGGCGAGAGGCCGAACCAGTGGTCGAGCAGCAGGATCAGGCCGAGGACGCCGCCCTCGGTGACGCCGGACTGCGAATGGATATTATAAAGCCCGAAAGCGAGGATAAAGCTGCCGGAGAGCAGCATTATCCAGCTTTTGCGGTCAATATCACGGAAAATGCGGGAAATTCGGGAGGACAAAATAACAAACCCTTTCTAAAATGTGATGCGGGCTCAGTCCGCCGCCTTCATAGAGAGGTAGGCATTTATGAACCCGTCCAGATCGCCGTCCATGACGTTCTGGATGTTGCCGTTTTCATACTCGGTGCGCTGATCCTTGACGAGCTGGTACGGCATGAAAACATAGGAGCGGATGGCGCTGCCGAAATCGATCTTCATCTGCACACCCTTGATGTCGCTTATCTTCTCAAGGTGCTCGCGCTCCTTGATTTCCGCAAGCTTCGAGCGGAGCATTTCCTTGCAGTTTTCGAGGTTCTGGAAGTGGCTGCGCTCGACCTGGCTGGAGACGACGATGCCGGTAGGTATATGGGTCAGGCGGACTGCGGACGAGGTCTTATTGACCTTCTGGCCGCCTGCGCCGGAGGAGCGGTACACGTCCATCTTGATATCCTCGTCGCGCAGCTCGATCTCCTTATTGTCGGTTATCTCGGGCATTATTTCGACTGCGGCAAAGCTGGTCTGACGGCGGCCGGACGCATCGAACGGGGAGATGCGAACAAGGCGGTGCACGCCGTGCTCGCTCTTGAGGAAGCCGTAGGCGTTGTCGCCCTCGATCTTGATGGTCGCGGACTTGATGCCCGCCTCGTCGCCATCCTGGTAATCCATGACGGTGTACTTATAGCCGTGGCGCTCCGCCCAGCGGACATACATGCGGTAGAGCATGGACGCCCAGTCCTGTGCCTCCGTGCCGCCCGCGCCGGGATGCAGCGTCAGGAGCGCGTTGTTCGCGTCGTATTCGCCGGTCAGCAGGGTTCCCAGCCGCATAGACTCTGCCTTTTCGGAGAAGTCCTTATACTCGCTCTCCAGCTCCTCGAGCATGGAGTCGTCGTTCTCCTCGATGGCCATCTCGCACATGGTGTACATATCGTCCCACGCAGAGCAGAGCTTCTGATAATTCTCGCATTTGTTCTTGAGGGTCTTCAGCCGCTTCTGGACCTTCTGGGAGTTCTCTACGTCGTTCCAGAAATCAGGGCGCTCGCTGGCAGCCTCCAGCTCTTCTATCTCCTTCTGCGCTGCCTCAAGCTTCAGCGCGCCGCGCAGGACTTCGAGAGTCGGCTTGGCGGCGTTGAGCTTCGACTTATATTCTTCAAATTCAAGCATAGTATTCAGCTACTTTCTAAAAATAATTAACTATGATATTATATACAAAATTCCGCAACTTGTAAATGAGTTTTTTTATCAGCATTTTTAGCGTGTAAACTTGCGTCTTGCGCTTCCATTCCGCGGCGGTTTATGTTATAGTGTATCCGAATGTAAAGATGCGGCCTGCACCGTAAAGACAAAATGTAAAAAAGACAGAGGAGAAATAACGCGATGATTTCACACGGCAAAGAGATCAAGGTGTTCACCGGCAACTCCAACCCTGAGCTTGCACACGACATCTGCGCCCAGCTTTACCAGAACCTCGGCAGCTCCACCGTATCCCAGTTTGCGGACGGCGAGTGCTCGATTTCTGTGTTTGAGCCGGTGCGCGGCAAGGATGTTTTTATCGTTCAGTCCACCTGCGGTCCCGTAAACGACAACCTCATGGAACTGCTTATCATGATCGACGCAATGCGCCGCGCCTCCGCGGGACGCATCACCGCCGTTATACCTTACTTCGGCTACGCGCGTCAGGATCGCAAGGCCAAGAGCCGCGACCCCATTTCCGCAAAGCTCGTTGCAAACCTTATCACCGCCGCCGGTGCTGACAGAGTCCTCACGATGGACCTGCACGCGGCTCAGATTCAGGGCTTCTTCGACATTCCCGTCGACAACCTCATGGGCGCGCACCTCTTCTCCAAGCACTATGTCAAGATGTTCGGCAAGGGCAACGAGGATCTGATGGTCGTCTCGCCCGACGTCGGCAGCACTGCCCGCGCCCGCGCCTTCTCCATGAAGCTCGGCGTGAACATGGCCATCGTTGACAAGCGCCGCGAGAAAGCCAACCAGTCCGAGGTCATGAACATCATCGGCAACGTCGAGGGCAAGACCTGCATCCTGCTCGACGATATCGTCGATACCGCCGGCTCTCTCTGCGGCGCGGCGAAGGCCATCAAGGAGATCGGCGGTGCGAAGGAAGTCTACGCCTGCGCGACCCATGGCGTTCTCTCCGGCCCCGCTCTCGAGCGCATCGAGAACAGCTGCATCAAGGAAATGCTCTTCCTCGACACCATCCCCTACCCCGCGGACAAGCCCAAGCTCGACAAGATCAGCTATCTGTCCACCGCTCCCGTATTCGCGGAAGCAATCCGCAGAATTTACGAGGAAGTCTCCATCTCCAATCTGTTTGATTAATCTTTTATTTCAGAGGTAAACCATGCTTTTCAAGCGTTCAGGCGGTATAAGCTGGCTTGTCGTGTTCCTCGGCAATCCCGGCACGAAATACGAAATGACCCGTCATAACGCAGGCTTCATGGCCGGAGACGCCATGGCCAAGGCGCAGGGAGCGGCGATAAACCGCTCCCGCTTCAAAGCGCTCACCGGCACCTGCGATATAGGCGGCGAGACCGTCATGCTCATGAAGCCGCAGACATTTATGAATCTGTCCGGCGAGGCGGTGGCTCAGGCAGTGAGCTTTTATAAGCTCGCGCCGGATCACGTCATCGTCGTCTCGGACGAGGTCGCCCTGCCGATAGGGAAGCTCCGCATCCGCACAAAGGGCTCCGCCGGCGGGCACAACGGCCTTAAAAATATCATCGCGCTGCTCGGCACCGATCAGTTCCCGAGGATCCGTATCGGCGTCGGCGCCGCGCCGCACCCTGATTACGACATGGCCGACTGGGTGCTGTCCAGCTTCAAGGGCAAGGACGCGGAGGACATTCTCGCCGCAGCCGCACGCGCGGCCGAGGCTGTCGAATGCTACATCACCAAGGGCGCGGATCGCGCCATGAACCTATATAACTGAAAGTCTGACGGCAGAGGTTTACCCTGCCGTCAATTCAAAAAGGAGGCCGCCATGAAGAAAAACTGTATTGCAATGCTGCTGGCAGGCGGGCAGGGTTCGAGACTCTACGCGCTGACCCAGAACGTGGCAAAGCCCAGCGTTCCATTCGGCGGAAAGTACCGCATAATCGACTTTCCGCTCTCCAACTGCGCAAACTCCGGTATTGACACTGTCGGCGTACTGACCCAGTACCGCCCGCTCCAGCTCAACAGCTACATAGGCAACGGTCAGCCGTGGGATCTTGACGTGTCCGACGGCGGCGTGTACATTCTGCCTCCATATCAGAGCGCAGGTGAGAAGGGCTCATGGTTCTCCGGCACCGCCAACGCAATTTACCAGAACATCGGCTTCATCGAGAACTACGACCCCGAAAACGTGCTCATCCTCTCCGGCGACCACATCTACAAGATGGACTACGCCGACATGCTGCGCGAGCATCTTGAGCATAACGCCGCGTGTACGATATCCGTGCTCCAGGTCTCGATGGACGAGGCGACGCGCTTCGGCATCATGAACCTTGGCGAGGACGGCTACGTCAGCGAGTTTGAGGAGAAGCCCAAGCACCCGAAGAGCGATCTGGCTTCGATGGGCATATACATATTCAATTGGAAGAAGCTGCGCGAGTATCTGATTGCCGACGAGAATGACCCATATTCCAGCAAGGACTTCGGCAAGAACATCATCCCGAACATGCTCGCCGCGGGCGAAAAGCTGTGGCCGTACCGCTTCAAGGGCTACTGGCGCGACGTCGGCACGATAACGAGCCTCTGGGACGCGAACATGGATATGCTCTCGTCCACGCTCATAAACCTGTTCGACCCCGCATGGCCGATCAGCAGCCGCAGCCCGATATGCCCGCCGCACTACGCGGGGCCGGAGTCCGAGATAATCCACTCCATCGTCACCGAGGGCTGCGAGATATACGGACATGTTGAAAACTCCGTTCTGTCCTCCAACGTCAGGGTCGGCAAGGGCGCAAATGTCATTTACAGCGTCATTATGCCCGGCGCGGTCATCGAGGACGGCGCGTCGGTGGAATACGCCATCGTCGGCGAGAACACGGTCATCCACAGCGCCGCGCACGTCGGCGCGCCGCCCGACGGTACGGACGCCTGGGGCGTCGCCACCTGCGGGCCTAACATAGAGATACGCGGCTCCGCGTCCGTCCCGGCGGGAGCCATGATATACACCGGAGAGGAGGTTTGAGCCATGTACGATCTTCACGGAATAATTTTCGCTTACAGCGCTTCCCCTGAGCTTGGCGAGCTTGTCCGCCGCCGCACCGCGGCATCCATCCCGTTCTGCGGACGCTACCGTCTTATCGACTTTGCCCTCTCCTCCATGATGAACGCCGGGATACGCGACGTCGGCGTCATCATGCAGCGCGATTATCAGTCTCTGCTCGACCATATCGGCAGCGGCAAGAACTGGGACATGAGCCGCCGTTACGGCGGACTGCGTATGCTGCCGCCCTTCGGCCTGCCGGAATATCACCGCGGCAACTACACCGGCACCATCGAGGCGCTCAACGCCGTCGCCCCCTACGTACGCAGCATTCCGCAGAAGCACATCGCGCTCCTGCTCGGCAGCGTGTGCGCAAACATCGACCTCACCGCCGCCATGCGCCAGCATGTGAAGACAGGTGCGGAGATAACTGCCATCTGCTCTGCCGGTGAGCTTACCGGCAGCAACCACCGCTATGTCATCGGCGACGACGGCATGGTAAAGCAGCTTCTGTTTGACCGCACCGATCCCGGCGAGGGCATCCCCTCCCTTGAGGGATACATCATCAACAAGGATACTCTTCTGCGCATAATGGACAAATGCAAGGCATTGAATCTGTATCGTTTCCACAAGGACGCCGTCTCCTCCTTCCTCGCTGAGGGCGGCAAGATGGCGGCCTATGTGCACGAGGGCTATGCCGCGTCCATCAGAAGCGTGGCTGATTATTATCAGTGCAGCATGGATATGCTTAACGGTGAGCTGCGCCGCCAGCTTTTCCCGGCGGAGCGCCCCATAAGAACCCGCGCCCACGAGGAGGTCAGCACCTACTACGGCGAAAACGCCGGCTCCAAGAACAGCCTTGTAGCCGACAACTGCATTATCGAGGGCAGCGTGGAAAACTGCATCGTATTCCCCGGCGTCCGCATCGCGCGCGGCGCGAAGCTCACCAACTGCATCGTTATGAAGGGCAGCACGATAGGCGAATGGGCGGAGCTTAACTGCGTCATTTCCGACAAGTATTGCAGCTACTCGCCCGGCATCACCCTCACCGGCAATCCCAGACTTCCCATCGTAGTCCCCAAGGACAGCAAAATCTAATTTTTTCACCCGGAGGTATAACCCATGATCGGAGAAATTTCCCGCGACGAAGTACGCAGCTCGATAGAAGATAAGCTCTGCGCCCATTTCAGCGTCACCAGTGCCAGCGCTACCGACGATCAGGTCTTTCAGGCCACGGCGATAGTCATAAACGAGATAATGAGCAGGCTTCTTGCCGCCGAAAGCCCCACGAAGCATGAAAAGGAAGTCCACTATATGTCGATGGAGTTTCTGATGGGGCGCAGTCTGATGAAGAACGCCTTCAACCTAGGCATATCCGAAGCCGTCACCGGCGCGCTTGAGGATCTTGGCCGCAATGCGTCCGACATCTTCGAGGCCGAGCCTGACGCTGGTCTCGGCAACGGCGGTCTTGGCCGTCTCGCCGCCTGCTATATGGACAGCATGGCCACTTGCGGCTACGAGGGTACGGGCTATTCCATCTGCTACGAGCTGGGAATTTTCCGCCAGAAGTTTGAAAACGGCCGCCAGACCGAGGTCGCCGACAACTGGCGTACCGCGGCCGAGAGCTGGCTCATCCCCCGCTGGGAGGACGCCGTCGAGGTCCGCTTCGGCGGGCACGTCGCCCCGCACTGGGACAACATGGGGCACTATCACGCCGAATACACCGGTTATACCGCCGTCATCGCCGTCCCGCGCGACATGCTCATCGCGGGTTACGGCGGACACGAGATAAACACCCTGCGCCTGTGGGATGCGAAAAGCCCCAACTCGCTCGACATGTACCTCTTCTCCGAGGGCGAATATGTCAAGAGCATGGAGCAGCGCACCATGGCCGAGGTCATAACCAAGGTCCTCTACCCGCCCGATGAGCACGTCGAGGGCAAGATCCTGCGTCTCAAGCAGCAGTACTTCTTCGTCTCCGCGACCGCGCAGGACGTTGTGCGCAAGCACATCCGCAAGTGGGGCGATATCAAGTCTTTCGCCGAGCACCACGCAATGCAAATAAACGACACCCACCCGACGCTGATAATCCCCGAGCTTATGCGCATATTCATGGACGAATACGGCCTCGGCTGGGACGAGGCGTGGGACATCGTCACTCATTCCGTCGCCTACACCAACCACACCGTTATGAGCGAGGCGCTCGAGAAGTGGCCGCAGGACATCGTGCAGCAGCTGCTGCCGCGCCTGTGGGAGATCATGTGCGAGATAAACCGCCGCTGGTGCGACTATCTGGTGCAGAACTTCGGCCAGGGCGAGCGCGTCGGCCGCAACCTCATCATCCGCGACAATCAGGTGCACATGGCAAACCTCTGCCTCGCCGCCTGCTACAAGGTCAACGGCGTTTCCCGCCTGCACGGCGAGATCCTGAAAAATGACCTGTTCCACGATATCTACACCATCCGTCCGGATCGCTTCACCTCCGTCACCAACGGCATCGACCATCGCCGCTGGCTCAGCCAGATAAATCCCGGCCTGCACGGTCTGATATGCGAGCTGCTCGGCGGCGACGCGTATCTGCTTGAGCCGGAGCGGCTCGAAGAGCTTGCGAAATTCACTTCCGACGGCGAAGTCCTCCGCCGCGTCAATGAGATAAAGCTTGAGAACAAATACCGCTTCGCGGAATTTGCGATGCGCAACGACGGCTTCACCCTCAACACCGACGCGATAATGGACGTGCAGATAAAGCGTCTGCACGAGTACAAGCGCCAGCTTCTCTGCGCGATGAGCATTGCGAGCCTCCAGCTCCAGCTGCACGACGACCCGAACATGGACTTCGTCCCGCGCACCTTTGTGTTCGGCGCGAAGGCCGCCGCGGGCTACAAGACCGCAAAGCGCATAATCGAGCTGCTGCTGTCCATGGCCGAGGATATCAACAACGACCCCGTCTGCCGCGGCAGGCTGCAGGTCTACTTTGTGGAGAACTACCGCGTCTCCGCGGCCGAGGCCATAGTCCCCGCCGCACAGGTGTCCGAGCAGATATCCACCGCGGGCAAGGAAGCCTCCGGCACCGGCTGCATGAAGCTGATGATGAACGGCGCCGTGACTATCGGCACGCTCGACGGCGCAAACGTTGAGATGTACGAACGTCTCGGCGACGAGAACATGTTCCTCTTCGGCCTGCATACCGACGAGATCGCCCGCGTCCGCGCGGAGGGCTACGACCCCGCCGCCATCGCCGGCGCCGATGCAGAGATACGCCGCGTGCTCGACCGCTTCAGCCAGGGCTTTGCCGACGGCAAGAGCTATTCCGATCTGGTATCCCAGCTCATCTACGGCGGCGACCAGTATATGCTCATCGCCGACTACCGCGCCTATGCCGACACGCAGCGCCGCCTGTACGACAGCATCCGCGACCCGCAGGAGCGCGGCAGACTTTCCATTATGAACACCGCCCGCAGCGGAGTTTTCGCCGCAGACAGGGCAATTCGTGAGTACGCGGAGAATATATGGAACCTCAAGTAAAAAAGCTTCACGCCGTCGTTGCCGGCGGCGTGAACATGGATATATGCGGCAAGCCTGCGCTTGCTCTCCGCATGCGTGACTCCAACCCGGGCTTTGTCTCCCTCAAGCCCGGCGGAGTCGGGCGCAACATCGCGCACAATCTCTGCCTACTCGGCATGGACGTCAGTCTTATCGCCGCCATCGGCGGGGACGTCTACGGCAGCAGCCTTATGGACGGCTGCCGCAGCCTCGGCATGGACATGTCGATGGCGCGCGTAGAGCCGCAGCGCCGCAGCTCTACATATCTGTACGTAACGGACGAGATGGGAGACATGTGCGTCGGCATCGCGGATATGGACATCGCCGAGTGCGTGACGCCGGAGCATCTGGCCTCCTGCATCGACAGGATAAACAGCGCCGACGCGCTGGTGCTGGACACGAACCTCAGCGCCGAGGCGATACGTTTCCTCGCCGCCGCATGCACCGTGCCGATCTACTCGGATCCGGTCTCCACTGCGAAGGCGATGAAGCTGCTTCCGGTACTGGACAGGATATACGCGCTCAAGCCGAACGCGCTTGAGGCGCGGTATCTTACGGGCGAGGCGGAGCCGGAGAAGGCCGCGGAGCGTTTCCTCGAAATGGGCGTGAAGCGCGTGTTTATAAGTCTCGGCACCGAAGGCATGCTCTATGCCTCCGCCGACGGCATCGGCCGCGTCCCCTGCTGCCCTGCGAATATGATCGACGCCACCGGAGCGGGCGACGCCGCGATGGCCGCCATCGTCTGGGGCGGTACTCAGGGCTTCAGCGCACAGCGGTGCGCCTCCGCCGCGACAAGAGCAGGCGCGATTACCGTCGAGTGCGAATTTACAAACAGCCCCGATCTCTGCCCACAGGCTCTTATTTGACATCAAATATAAAATTCAGAAAGGGGATAGTTCATGTTCTGCGAAAACTATGATAAGCTCGTATCCAATCTTGAAGGCCGCGGCTTCACCGTTCACAGCGCCGCCGGCGGCGAGGAAGCAAAAAAGCTTGTACTGGATCTCATCGGTGACCGCGCCTCCGTCGGCTGCGGCGGCTCGATGACGATCAGCTCGCTCGGGCTTCCCGACGCTCTGCGCGCGCAGGGCAACCCCGTCTATTTCCACTGGGACGTCAAGCCTGAGGAGCGCGCGGAGATCTTCGAGAAAGCCAAGGCGGCGGACTGGTACCTATGTTCTACCAACGCCATCACAATGAACGCCAAGCTCATAAATATCGACGGCAACGGCAACCGCGTCGCCGCGATGTTCGGCGGGCCGAAAAAAGTCGTGCTCGTGGTCGGCAAGAACAAGCTTGCCGCCAATCTTGAGAGCGGCATGGCGCGCGTCAAGGCTGTGGCATGTTCAAAGAACGCGCAGCGTTTCGGTCTCGACACGCCCTGCGCCATCACCGGCAAATGCGTGGACTGCCACCATGCACAGCGCATCTGTTCTGTCACGACGATAATAGAGCAGAGGCCCCGCCTCCTCGATGAGCTACACATAGTCCTCGTCGACGAGGAACTCGGATATTGATATAAGCTTTGCCGCAGGGCAAAACAATATTGTAGGGATTCTTTATACTGCCCTATCTTTTCCCTAATGGCAGTATTCCAGCTCTGGCGACCCCTCAGTCGGCCGCAGGCCGACTGCTCCCCTAAGAGGGGCGCCTTTCACCAACTATAAACCCCCGAGGGCGGATGATGCATCCGCCCTCGGGGGTTGTTCTTTATTCACTTCACGAGAGATTGCCGGTTGCGTACATCACTGCAGTCAGCGCGACGACGGGAGCCGTCTCACAGCGGAGTATCCGCTCGCCCATTGAGCAGATATGCAGCCCCGCGATGCGCGCGAGATCGGCCTCGAACTGTGCAAATCCGCCCTCGGGGCCTGTGATTATCGCGGCGCTCGCAATGCCGGAATTCGCGCCCAGCACATCGTTGAGCGCCTCCCGCTCGCCCGTCTCATACATGAACAGGCCAAGCTCTTTCTTCACTGCAACGTCCAGCGCGCCTGCGAAATCGCCCGCCCAGCCGACCTGCGGGATAATCCCGCGTCCGGACTGCTTCGCGGCCTCTTCGGCGATGCGCTGCCAGCGCTCAAGCTTCTTTTCGGGCTTATCCGGCCTTGCGACGCAGCGGTCGGAATTGAAAAACAGAATCTCCTCCGCGCCGGCCTCAACGGATTTCTGAATGATATAGTCCGTCTTGTCGCCCTTCGGCAGGCCGCACAGCACCGTCACCTTCACGCTCGGCTCCGCGGGGCAGCGGACGACCTCGATCACCTCGGCCTCGACCTGCTCCTTATCGGCCTTCACGAGACGGCATTTATAATCCGTCCCCTGTCCGTCGCAGATTATCATATCCTCGCCGGGGCGCAGCCTCAGCACGCGCACATGCTCCGCGTCGCGCCCTTTCATTATTGCCATGCCGCCCAGAATGTTTGTACCGGCCATAAAAAATCTCGGCATACGAAATTCCCCGTTTCACATTTTTTGTTAGTGTCAGTTAGCAAGAGCAGACACGGTTTTGTCAACTGATATTATTATCTCACACTTTCGGCCTTTTTGCAATACGGCGCGGCGCGCCGTCACTTTCTCCACGTCGTCGGCGCGAAGAATGCGAGTATCGGATGTAGCTCCAGTCTTCCGAGGAGCATGATGACCGCGAGCACCATTTTCACCGGCGCCGAGAAGATGTTGAAGCAGCTCGCGGGGCCTATCTGCCCCATTCCGGGGCCGATATTCGATATGCAGGCCAGCGCCGCCGTGAAATTTGTCGTCATGTCATAGCCGTCCAGTGAGACGACCATCGTCCCCGCAACGATGATGAGGACATATATAAGAAAATATGTATATACCGCCTTGAGCGTGCTGGATTCGACGCGGCTGCCGTCAAGCTGGATGCGCGTGACGCGCCGCGGATGTATCCTCCGGCGCACGTCGGACGCGGCGGATTTGACCAGCATGATAAAGCGCGACACCTTCAGGCCGCCGCCCGTGCTGCCGGCGCAGGCGCCGACGAACATCAGCATCAGCAGCACCCACTGCGTGAACTGCGGCCACTGCGTATAGTCGAGCGTGCTGAAGCTCGCCGTGCTGACCATGTTCGACACCGCGAAAAATGCGTGGCGCAGCGCGCCCGCCGCCGATCCACTGCGTGAACATGCGCCAGAACATACAGCTGCGGCTGAGGACTTCGACCTGCGGGAGTATCGTCGCGCCGGTGGTGGTGAAGCCGGAGACGGTCTCAAACACGGCATCGAGATAATTCGGGATGTCCCCGCTGAGGACGAAGGGCTGCGCGCCGAGCAGCGACATGGATATCCACACCAGCCCGACCGTCACGAAGCCCTCGCACGCATAGAAATTCTGTAATTCATCCAAGCGTCTCCGGTTTTTATATATTTATAGATACGCAGATAGACCGTTCAGCTGCGTTTCCAGACCGACGGGAAAAACAGCACAAGTATCGGGTACAGCTCCAGCCGCCCCGCAAGCATCAGGAACGACATGAGAAGCTTTGAGAGATCGGAGAAAATCGAGAAATTACCGGCCGGGCCAATGAGGCCAAGCCCCGGACCCATGTTCGACAGGCAGGTCAGCGCCGCGGTGAAGTTCGTCGCGGTGTCAAACCCGTCAAAGGAGATCAGCAGTGTTCCGGCCAGCAGCAGGAGCATATACAGCGTGGAATACGAGAACACCGCCCGTATCACCGTCTGCTCCACGCGCTGCCCTTCCATCTGCAGACGGCTGACGCGGCGCGGCCATATCACGCGCCGCATGTCGGAAAACGCGGCTTTCAGCAGCATCATCACGCGCGAGAGCTTGAGTCCGCCGCCGGTGCTGCCCGCGCAGGCGCCGACGAACATGATTATCACCAGCAGCCACTGCGAATACTGCGGCCACTGCGTGAAATCCGCTGTGCCGAAGCCGGTACTGCTGACGAGCGAGGCGACCGTGAACGACGAATAGCGCAGTGCCTCGGCGAAGCCGCCGTACTGTCCGGAAATGTTCCAGGCGACGGTGAGCATCGAGAAGGCCACGCACACGCCGAAGCAGCGCAGCTCCTGATTTTTTAACACGTCGCGCACGCGCCCCATGAGCAGCAGGAAATAGAGGTTGAAGTTCACGGCGAAGAGCAGCATGAACACGCTTATGACGACCTCGATATACAGGCTGTCAAACGCCGCGATGCCCGCGCCGCGCGTCGAGAAGCCGCCGGTACCGGCAGTCGCAAAGGCGTGCAGCAGGGCATCATAAAAGCTCATGCCTCCGCACAGCAACAGAATCATCTCAACCGCAGTCATGCTCATATATATGAGATAGAGTATTGCTGCGGTCTTTCTCGCGCGGGGGACAAGCTTGCCGACAACCGGTCCCGGTATCTCCGCGCGCATTATGTGCATCGAGTGCTCGCCGCTCATCGGCAGCACCGCCATGATGAACACCAGTACGCCCATACCGCCTATCCAGTGTGTGAACATGCGCCAGAACATGCAGCCGCGGCTCATCGCCTCGACGTCCGTGAGCAGCGTAGAGCCGGTGGTCGTGAAGCCGGAGACGGTCTCAAACAGCGCGTCCACATAGCTCGGGATATCGCCGCTGATGACAAAGGGCAGCGCGCCGATAAGCGACATCAGTATCCACGACAGGCCGACCGCCGTGAAGCCCTCGCGCGCGTAGATATCGCGGTTTTTCGGCTTGAACAGCATGAAGATACCGCCAAGCGCTGCGGCCGCCGCGATCGTGACCGCAAAATTGAGCACATTTTCGCCGTAGCACAGTCCGGCGATAAGCGGAAGCACCAGCAGCGCCGCAAGGATCAGCAGCACCATGCCGAGTATCCGCGCAATCATTCTGTAATTCATAGCGTTTATTTGTCAACGATACCGTCTATGGTCTTGAGTTTGCCTGCGCTGGACACGATTATCGCGTGATCACCGGCGCAGATGGTGGTTTCGCCGTCGGGGATTATGCTGCGGTCGCCGCGGATGACAGCGCAGACCAGCACGTTCGGCTTGAGCTTCAGCGACTTGAGCGGGATGCCGATGCAGGCCGCGCCCTCCGTCACTCGGAATTCCAGCGCCTCGACCTTGCCGTCGGCAAGGCGGTAGAGCGTCTCCATGCTGCTGCCCATCGAGTCGTGCATCGCGCGGACGTAGCGCGCGAGCTGCTGCGCGACCAGCTCCTTCGGCGTGACGATGCAGTCGAGATCGGAGCTTTCGAGTATCTCGGTGAAGTGCTCGCGGTTGACCTTGGTGACGATGCTGCCGACGGCGCGCTTCTTCGCGTAGAGCGATGTAATGATATTGTCGCCGTCGTCGCCGGTGAGCGCGACAAAAGCGTCCGTCGTGCGGATGCCCTCCTCCAGCAGGACTTCGCTGCGCGTCGCGTCGCCGCAGACGATGTTCGCGCCGGGCAGAATATCGCACAGATGCTCACATCGTTCAGGGTTGCGGTCAATGACGGACACTCCGATACCGCTCTCCTGAAGCAGTCTTGTCAGGTATACCGCGATGCGGCTGCCGCCCATTATCATAACGTTGCGCACAGGTCTTTTGTACTGGCCCATAGCCATGAAGAACTTGCGCAGCTCCTTTGTGGCGCCGGTGATGCTCAGGCGGTCGCCCGCGTGAAGGGTGAATTCGCCGTTCGGGATTATCGCCTCGCCGCCGCGCTCCACGACGCTGACCAGCACCTTCGCCCCGCAGACCGACGACAAGTCCTTCAGCTGCATGCCGTCAAGCTTCCCGTGCTCGCGCACGCGGTGCTCCACGATCTCGACGCTGCCCTTGGAGAAGGTATCGACTCTGGCGGCGCTCGGGAAGCGCAGTATGCGCGCGATCTCCTTGGCGCACTCGTATTCGGGGTTTATGGTTATCGACAGGCCGAGCACCTCGCGCAGAAACTCCGTCTGCCGCAGGTACTCCGTGTCTCTTATACGCGCGATGACGTGCTTCGTGCCGAGCTTGCGCGCGGTGATGCCGCAGACCATGTTGACCTCGTCCTGCTGGGTCGCGGCCATTAGGAGGTCGGCCTCCGCCGCGCCCGCGCCGAGCAGCGTCTCATGGTTCGTCGCACTGCCCTCCACGCATATGACGTCAAGCTCGTTGGAAAGGTGGGTTATGGTTTCGGGGTCGCGGTCGATGACCGTGATGTCGTGCCCCTCCTCGGAAAGTATTTTTGCAACAGAGTAGCCAACCTTGCCGGCTCCTACAACAATTATTTTCATCGCTTGCTCCTTTGCATAAAAAGTACGCAAAAACTTTTTTATATTATATCATTTTCCCGTATTAAGGCAAGGGCAATTTGTCCTTTTGCCGGTTTGGGACGCAATTCTCGCTGTGCGAGAGAGATTTTCGGTTTGAGGGCTGGTATTTTTTCTTGCAATTTTGTAGAATGAGACTGCACAAGGCCAAGTGACTTCATTGTTGAGGAGAAAATAAATGGAAAAGAAAACCATCGGCAGCTTCATAGCCGCCCTGCGCAAGGCAAACGGGCTTACGCAAAAAGAGCTTGCCGAAAAGCTCAACGTCTCCGACAAGGCGGTCAGCCGCTGGGAGCGCGACGAGTGCTATCCCGACCTGACGATGATCCCCGCGCTGGCGGAGATCTTCGGTGTCAGCTGCGACGAGCTTTTAAACGGCGGGCGCATAAACAGTGAGGAGCGCCAGCCGCGCCAGGAGCAGAAGACCGCGAAGCAGATAGACTTCCTTATAAACCGCGTGCGCGCGAGCTTCGCCGTTCACTCGGCGGGGATATACGCGCTCAGCGCGCTCGGCCTGCTGGCCGCGCTCGTCTGTAACACGGTGTTCAGCCGCGCATATCTCGGCTTCTTCCTCGCATGCGTGTTCTATGTGGGCGGGCTTATGTGGCTTACGATGAAGCTCATCGCTTCGTTTTCCGCGCTGGTATATGAGACGGAGTCGCCGCTGCTCGACCGCGTGAAGGAGAAGATCGTCCGCGGCGCGGCGGGGAATCTGACCGGCGTACTCATTATGTTCGCTGCCGCTCTGCCGCTGATAGTCGTGGTGAACAGCCCCTACTACGGGCTTGATATCAGCGACTGGGCGAGATACGGCCTCGTCTTTGCCGGCATCGCCGCCGTTATCGGCCTGATAATATGCGCGGCCGTGCCGCGGATATGCGCGGCGCGCGGCGTGTACGTACCGGAGGAGATGACCGTTAAGGCCGACAAGCTGCGGCTGAAGAGCGCGCTGATCCTCGTGGCAGTGCTAGTCGTGACCGCGGCGGTGCAGATAGCGCTGAACTACGACACCAGGCTTTTTGCCGACTCCACCTCGTTTGACAACGTCGATGACTTCGTCACATTCATGGAGACGAAGCAGACCTCGGGCGGGTACAATGACGCTCCCGCAACTGCGGTGGAATACGACGCGCCGGCATATGATTCGAGACAGTGGCGCGAGCAGCACACCCATAGCATAGAAGCGCCGGACGGCAGCGTGGTATGCACATATATTCAGCGCAACGAAAGCGTAGCCAGCATGAGCTTCACGTGGGTCGAAAACGAGCTTGTGAGCATAAAGGTTATAACCAGCGACCAGCTGCGCGTGGCATGGCAGCGCCAGACGCTGATGAACGAGGCGTTCATCGCGGTATACATCGTTGAGGCCGCCGTCTGCCTGATCGTGTTCCTGTCCAAAAAGAAAAAGCTGGCGTAAGCAGATGATTCTGAAACAACCACGGTTTCTGTTGAAACCGTGGTTGTTTTTCAGCGCTTTTTCACCGCCAGAATGTAGTTCACGCCCTTCGGCGCGCGCATATCATCCCGACATGGCGCGAAATACCGCTTCGTCATCTCCTCGTCGTCGAGCTGTTCATAGATGAGAAAGCCGCAGTCGGCCAGCATTTTCTCTATCTCGGCGGCGGTGTATTTCGCCTTCATGCTCTCCCCCGCCGCGCCCGCGAGCTGTTCGTTCCGGCGCGTCTCGCCTGAGCCGTCCGGCGTCTGGTAGTCAAAGCATATCGCGGAGCCGTCCGACCACAGGTCGGAGATCGACCGGAGCAGGCCGCGGAAAGAGTCGCTGTCCAGATAGTAGCTGAGGCCGAGCAGGTTTCCGAAGGACTTGTCCTCCGCTTTAAAGCCCGCGCCGCGCAGAAGAGTTTTCCACTCCGCGTCGGCCAGGTCGCACGGGATATACTCTACCGCCGATTTTTCCTCGATGGCAACTCCGCTCTGATGCTGGTCTGCGCCCGGCTCCGCCATGTGGCGGGCACCCAGTGGGGCAACAAGAAATACATGAACATGAAGCACTTGGAGGCGGCTCTGGACGACGCCTCTATTGCCGGCTGACCTCATTCAGCCGGAG
>ENA-UOJH01000416-UOJH01000416.1-human-gut-metagenome-genome-assembly--contig:-C148-NODE-416-length-41209-cov-10.714706_pt1 | contig 41209 bp, 30 predicted proteins | sample MGYA00242345_ERZ723892 | MGnify/ENA metagenome assembly ERZ723892 | reverse complement strand
TAATTACGCCCCGCTTTCATTCGGCGCGGGCAGAAAAGAGGAAAACACCAATGGACAAGAAGAAATTCTATATCACGACCCCCATCTACTACCCCTCCGACAAGCTCCACATCGGCCACACCTACTGCACCGTGGCGACCGACGCGATGGCGCGCTACAAGCGCCTGACGGGCTATGACGTCATGTTCCTGACCGGCACCGACGAGCACGGCCAGAAGATCGAAGATAAGGCCAAGGCCGCGGGCGTGACCCCGCAGCAGTTCGTCGACAACATCGTCTGCGGCGAAAAGGGCATCCTCGATCTGTGGAAGCTCATGAATATTTCGAACGACCGCTTCATCCGCACGACGGACGACTATCACGTTGCGGCCATCCAGAAGATCTTCAAGAAGATGCACGACAACGGCGACATCTACAAGGGCACCTACAAGGGCAAGTACTGCAAGCCCTGCGAGAGCTTCTGGACGGAGAGCCAGCTCGTCGACGGCAAGTGCCCCGACTGCGGCCGCGAGGTCGAGGACGCCGAGGAAGAGGCCTACTTCTTCAAGCTTTCCAAGTACGCCGACCGCGTGCAGCACCTGCTTGAGGACACCGACTTTCTCCAGCCCGCCTCTCGCGTCAACGAGATGGTCAACAACTTCATCAAGCCGGGCCTTGAAGACCTCTGCGTCTCCCGCACGAGCTTCACCTGGGGCATCCCCGTGGACTTTGACCCGGGTCACGTCGTTTACGTCTGGGTCGACGCGCTCTTCAACTACTGCACGGCGCTTGGCTTTATGAACGAGAAGTACGACGATTACGACAAGTATTGGCCCGCCGACGTGCACTTTGTCGGCAAGGAGATCGTCCGCTTCCACTCCATCATCTGGCCCGCGATGCTCATGAGCATGGGCATGCCGCTTCCCAAGCACGTCTACGGCCACGGCTGGCTCGTCATGGACGGCGGCAAGATGAGTAAGTCCAAGGGCAACGTCGTTGACCCGTATGTGCTCGCCGAGCGCTTCGGCGTGGACGCGCTGCGCTTCTTCCTGCTGCGCACGTTCCCGTTCGGCTCGGACGGCAACTTCTCGAATGAACTGCTCATCAACACCATCAATGTCGACCTCGCCAACGACCTCGGCAACCTCGTCTCCCGCACGACGGCCATGGTCGAAAAATATTTCGGCGGCACGCTGCCGGAAAGCCGTCAGGCCGATGCGCTCGACGACGAGCTCATCTCTCAGCTCTCCGCGCTGCGCGGCAAGTATGAAGCCGAGATGGAGAAGTTCCAGTTCCAGAACGCGCTTGAGCTCATCTTCAAGTGCATCCAGCGCGCCAACAAGTATATCGACGAGACCGCACCCTGGGCGCTCGCCAAGGACGAGGCCAACAAGCCCCGCCTCGCTTCCGTCATGTATAATCTCCTCGAGAGCATCCGCATCTGCACGGTGCTGCTCACCCCGTTCATCCCCGATTCCTGCGAGAAGATCTTCGACCAGATCGGCGCGTGCGAGTGCTGCCGCGATTGGGACAGCGCCGCGAAGTGGGGCAGCCTGAGCGCGACCGTCACCGTCCACAAGGGCGAGGCCATCTTCCCGCGCGTCGACGCGCAGAAGGCGCTCGAAGAGCTTGAGGCCATTCAGGAGGCGCAGAAGAAGGCCGCGCTGCCCGCGATGGAGTTCGAACCGATGGTCGAGGAAAAGGTCGATTTCGACACGTTCTGCAAGTCCGACTTCCGCGCCGTCAAGGTCAAGGCCTGCGAGGCCGTGAAGAAGAGCGAAAAGCTCCTGCGCTTCACGCTCGACGACGGCACCGGCACCGACCGCCAGATCCTCTCCGGCATCCACAAGTGGTACAAGCCCGAAGAGCTCGTCGGCAAGACGCTCGTCGCCATCGTCAACCTGCCCCCGCGCAAGATGATGGGGCTTGAGAGCTGCGGCATGCTGCTCTCTGCTGTCCACACCGAGAAGGGTGAGGAGGTCCTCAACCTTATTATGGTGGATGATAAAATTCCTGCTGGCGCGAAGCTCTGCTAAACAAAAAGGGAGCCGGTTCCCTGCTCCCTTTTTACTCCGCGCAGGCGCGGAGGGAACGCAGCGCCAAAGGCGCTGCACGAATGCGACCCCCATTTTCTTTCCCGAGAAAGAAAACGGGCGTCGCCCGTCCAAAAGAAAGGCGTTTAGATTGGCAGTCTCAATCTTGAATGGCCTTTATGCCTCCGGAATGGAAGTACCTGCGCGCGGCGTTGCCGCGTTGGGTGTTGCTATACGATTTGGCTTGCTTCTACTACCCGCTGTTGCTCTGCCAGTCTCGTAGAAGTGCAGCCTAATTCCCGTCTACCGCCAGTCTTCACAATGCGGCGAGCGCAGCAATGCCGCATTCAGTAATCAGTCTGCCGCCAAGCTACCGTCACACGCGCCTCACGGTAGTAAGGCGCGGTTGCGAGTGGTATCGAATAGTAGGGGTTCATGGCGAAGCCATGTACACCGCACTTACACTGCGCAGCGCGTGCAGTCATTCAAGCTGCAAACTGCCAATGTGCGGGGTCAAGGGGGAAGCCCCCTTGCCTTTCTCTGGGGGTTCCAAAGGGGGTATTCTCTTTGGAAAGAGAATACCCCCTTTGTTTGCTCCTGCCGCTTGCAGGCGGCATCTCACGTTCCCTTTTAAGGGAAGAAAAAGGAGAAAAGAGCCATGTACGAATACTTTCATGTAAAAGTCGCCGCCAATGCGTCACCCATGCTTGCCAGATATTCGATCGATCCCGAATACCAGAACATCATTGACCGCGCGGCGGCGGAGGGCTGGCGGTATGTCGGTTTTCTGCCCGTGCAGCAGACGTTGTATGGCGCGATCCTTGAATATGACCTCATCTTTGAGCAGGAGAAGAAATGAATCTGATTTTTGACACCCACGCCCATTATGACGATGAGGCGTTCGTCGCTGACCGCGAGGCATTGCTCTCCTCCATGCCCGAAAACGGCGTGGGGCTGATCGTCGACCCGGGCTGTGACTTGGATACCTCGCGCCGCGCGGTGGAGATCGCGGAACAATATCCCCACGTCTACGCCGCCGTCGGCTGGCATCCGGAAAACTGCGCGCCCTACACGCGCGAGAGCCTCGACACGCTGCGCGCATGGGCAAAGAACCCGAAGGTCGTCGCCATCGGCGAGATCGGGCTCGACTACTACTGGGAGCAAAACCCGCCACGGGAATTCCAGCAGGAGGTTTTCCGCGACCAGCTCGCGCTGGCGCAGGAATTAGGTCTCCCCGTCATCGTGCACGACCGCGACGCGCATGCTGACTGCCTCGCCATCGTGAAGGAGTTTCCGCAGGTGCGCGGCGTGTTCCATTGCTTTTCCGGCAGCGTCGAGATCGCGCAGGAGCTGATAAAGCGCGGCTGGTACCTGGGCTTTGACGGCCCGCTGACCTACAAGAACGCGAAGAAGACCGTCGAGGTCGCAAAGATCGTCCCGCTTGACAGGGTGCTTCTCGAAACGGACAGCCCTTACATGGCCCCCGTTCCCGTGCGCGGCACGCGCAACGACTCGCGCAATGTGTCCCATATCGCGGCAAAATTCGCAGAAATTCGCGGCATGAGCACAGATGAAATCATCGCCCTGACGAACGAAAACGGCCGCCGTTTTTTCGGCATTCAATCAGCGAAAGAGGAACGAAGCTGACCGCTTCCGTTCCTCTTTTTTCATTTCAAAACTGAACGGCGCGGCAAATTTGCTGGCAATATTACCCGATTTTGTCCGCATGTTTATTCTTCCGCTTTAGTCAAGTGTGACTAAGTTGCGAATTTTCCCGCATTTTCTGTTGACGTGTGCTTTTCACGGTGCTATGATACCTACAATCTCAGTATGATTTTCGGAAAGGATTTCGACGAAATGTTCTCTTACACTTCTCGAATGTTAATGTGCATGAACATGGACATGGCGATGCCGATGCCCACGATTGCTCATGCTCATTTGCCTGCCCGATACGCACAGGAACGAAATTGCCGCCGCTGATTGAAAGCGCGCAGAAGGGTCTTGCCACCCGAACATCGTTTGACCTGAAGCGGGGAGCTCATGAGCTCCCCGCTTTTTTTGTTTGCTTTTGGGATAAAGGAGGAATTCACTTGATCGAACTCAAGAACATTTCCAAGGACTTCGGCTCGGGCGAAAAGGCCGTGCACGCCGTGCGCGACGTGTCGCTCTCCATCGGCTCGGGCGAGATCTTCGGGATCATCGGCTTCTCGGGCGCGGGCAAGTCCACGCTCGTGCGATGCATCAACCTTTTGGAGCGGCCAAGCTCCGGCAGCGTCTTCGTCGCGGGACAGGACTTGACGGCGCTCTCTGCCAAGGACCTGCGCGCGGCGCGCAAGAAGATCGGCATGATCTTCCAGCACTTCAACCTGATGCCGTCGCGCACGGTGGCCGGAAACGTCGCCTACCCGCTCAAGGGCAGCGGTCTGAGCAAGGAGGATATCCAGAAGAAGGTCGCAACGCTCTTGGAACTCGTCGGCATCGGCGACAAGGCGGACGCCTACCCCAGCCAGCTCTCCGGCGGACAGAAGCAGCGCGTCGCCATCGCCCGCGCCCTTGCCAACGACCCACAGGTGCTTCTGTGCGACGAGGCGACCTCCGCGCTCGACCCGCAGACAACGAAGGCGATCCTGCACCTTCTCAAGCACCTCAACGAAACGCTAGGCATCACGATCGTGCTCATCACGCACGAGATGGCTGTCGTCAAGGAGATCTGTGACCGCGTCGCCGTCATGGAATACGGCCGCGTCGTCGAGCAGGGCGAGGTCTTCACGGTCTTCGCTGAGCCCAAGCAGGACATCACGAAGAGCTTCATCCACACGACCTCGAACCTCCAGAAGGTCGAAGCGCTCATCGCCGAGGATTCCCCCGTCACGCGTCTCCAGCCCGGCGAGCTCATCGTCCGCCTGTCCTATGTTCAGCGCAACGTCAACGAGCCGATCATCTCCGCCGTATCGCAGATGTTCAACGTCTCGCTCAACATCATTTTCGCCGATATCACCATCGTGCAGGATTCCCCCATCGGCGGAACGGTCGCCATCATCAGCGGCGAGAGAAAGCAGATCACGAAAGCGATCGAATACCTGATCGAAAAAAATGTCGGAGTGGAGGTCATCAAAGATGCAAGAGCTGATCGTTAACATTGCCCCGAACCTTGCAAGCAAGCTGCCGGACTTTTATAAGGCCCTCGGCGACACGATGCTCATGGTGCTCTGGTCGGGCCTCATCTCGTTCGTATTCGGGCTTCTGCTCGGCGTGGTGCTCACGGTGACAAAGCCGAACGGCATCTTGGAGAACAAGGCCGTCTACCAAATTCTCGACAAGCTCGTGAGCCTGTTCCGCTCCATCCCGTTTATCATCCTACTGACGTGGGTCATGCCCATCACGCGCGCGCTGGTCGGCACGGTGCTCTATGTGCGCGGTGCGATCGTGCCGCTGGTGTTCGGCTCAGTGCCGTTTTTCACCCGTCAGGTCGAAAGTGCGCTCGCCGAGCTCGACGGCGGCCTTATCGAGGCGGCGCTCTCGATGGGCTCGAGCCCGCTTGAGATCATCTTCCGCGTGTATCTCAAGGAGAGCATCGCGGCCATCGCGCGCGGCACGACCATCACGATCGTGAGTCTCTTAAACCTCACGGCCATGGCCGGCGTCGCCGGCGCGGGCGGCCTCGGCGACTTCGCCATCCGCTACGGCCACGACCGCAACATGGCCGACATCACGAACGTCACCGTGCTCGTCCTTGTGCTCATCGTCTGCGTCATCGAATTTGTCGGCGGACGCATCGTCAAAAAGAACACGCATTAACGTGATCCCCACACAGCCCCTACCCACCCCATTACAAAAAAATATTTTAACGGAGGATATTTCCATGAAGCTCAAAAAGTTCTTCGCTCTCGCCCTTGCAGCCGCCACGCTCGCCCTCGCGCTGACCGCCTGCGGCTCCAAGGCCGACGACTCCGCCGACAACAGCGATGCCAACACCGACAATCAGACCGGCGAGACCGTGACCGTCAAGCTCGGCGTGGTCGGCGGCATCTATGACGACCTGTGGGCGAGCGCGAAGGCCGCGCTCGCCGACGAGGGCATCGACCTCGAGATCGTGCAGTTCTCGGACTACGTGACCCCGAACAACGCGCTCGCCAACGGCGACATCGACCTCAACGCCTTCCAGCACCGCATTTATCTCCAGAACGAGATCGACAACTACGGCTATGCGATCCAGAACATCGGCAACACCTTCATCATCCCGCTGAACCTCTACTCCCAGAAGGTCAGTTCCGTTGACGAGCTCAAAGACGGTGACGTCGTCGCCATTCCCGACGATCTGACCAACGGCGGCCGCGCGCTCAAGGTGCTCGAAGCCGCGGGCCTCATCGAGCTCGACCCCAACGCCGCCTTCAACCCCACCGTTGACGATATCACGAGCTACAAGGTCAACATCACCATCGAAGAACTCAAGGCCAACACCATCCCCTCCGTCCTGCCTGACGTGGCCGCCGCGGTCGTGAACGGCAACTACGCGCTCGACTTTGGCCTCAAGACCGACGAGGCCATCTACAAGGACAGCGTCCTCGACGTGGAGGATTACTGGAATCTGATCGCCGCGCGCACCGCTGACGTCGAAGACCCCGACACCGCCGCCATCTATGAGAAGGTCGTCGAAGCCTTCCAGTCCAGCGCGACGGAGGACGTGTTCAACAACACCTTCGGCGGTTACTTCATCGCAGTGGGCTGGGATCAGGACTTGATCAATCAGTAAACACCATCTGACCGCCGCCGCGCTCCCGCAACGCAGGGAGCGCGGGCGGCGGTACGCCTTTCCGGGAGGAATTTATTATGGCACTTGATCTTTCCGCGCTGCGGCGCATCATTGCAGACGAAAACCGCCTGCTCACCGGTGCGGACATTCCCGCAGAATACCAGAGCGACGTGCTCGGCCGCGTCCACGGCAGCGCCGAGGCGCTCGCCTTTCCCTTATCCACCGAGGAGGTGAGCGCGCTCCTGCGCTACGCGCACGAGCACCGCGTTCCCGTCACGCCGCGCGGCGCGGGGACGAATCTTGTCGGCTCTACCGTGCCGCTCGAGGGCGGCATCATCCTCGACCTTTCCCGCATGGACCGCGTGCTCGAGCTCGACGAGGACACGATGACCGTCACGGTCGAGCCCGGTATGCTCTTGCAGGACTTGCAGGCCTATGTCGAAGCGCGCGGGCTGTTCTACCCGCCCGATCCCGGCGAAAAGGCCTCGAGCATCGGCGGCAACATCAGCACGAACGCCGGCGGCATGCGCGCGGTGAAGTACGGCGTCACGCGCGACTACGTGCGCGGACTCGAGGTCGTGCTCGCTGACGGCACGGTGATGCAAGTCGGCGGCAAGCAGGTCAAGGACGCGAGCGGACTCTCGCTCAAGCACCTTCTCATCGGCTCGGAGGGTACGCTCGCCGTCATCACAAAGTGCCTGCTGCGCCTTGTTCCCAAGCCCGAGGCCTCGCTCAGTGTGCTTGTGCCGTATGCCGACCTGAAAACCGGCATCCAGAGCGTTTTGACCATTCTGCGCGCGAACGCGAACCCCACGGCGGTCGAATTCATGGAGCGCAAAGTCGTCGCGCTTGGCGAACGCTTCTGCGGCGTCTCTTATCCCCGCCCCGACGCCGGCTCTTATATTCTCTTGACCTTTGACGGCAGAAGCGAAGAGGTCACGGCCAATGCCGCGCGCGTGCGCTCTCTGGCGCTGCAAAACGGCGCGCTCGACTTTATCGAGCTCTCCGACGCGCGGCAGTGCGCTGACATCTGGCGCGTGCGCGGCGCGCTTGTCAAGGCCGTGGAGGCCGTTTCCGAGCAGGAGCCGGTCGATATCGTCGTGCCCATCAGCCGCACGGCGGACTTCATCCGCTTCATCAACGACTTGGAAGCCCAGAGCGGCATGCAGATGGTCAGCTTCGGCCACGCGGGCGACGGCAATGTGCACCTGTGCGTCGTGCGCGGCGAGCGGGATGAAGAAACGTGGCAGCGCGAGCTGCACGAAAACATGGACAGGGCCTATGCCGAAGCCTATCGCCTCGGCGGCGTCGCCTCCGGCGAGCACGGCATCGGGCTATCGAAGCGTCCCTACTTCCTGCGCCAGACGGCGAAGGAAAATTTACAGGCCATGAACGCCATCAAAACGGCGCTCGACCCGCAGCATATCTTGAACAACGGAAAATCTTATCTCACAGGAGGAAACAATAATGCAGGCACTTTCTGACCGCACCGCAAGCTTTACCGATTCCGTCATCCGCCGCATGACCCGTATCTCCAACCAGTACGGCGCGGTGAATCTTTCCCAGGGCTTCCCCGACTTCGACCCGCCCAAGCCCATCCTCGACCGCCTCTCTCAGGTCGCCTACGAGGACTATCATCAATACTCCATCACCTGGGGCGCGCAGGACTTCCGCGAGGCGCTGGCGAAGAAGCAGTCCCACTTCATGGGTCGCGACATCGACCCCAACGGCGAGATCGTCGTCACCTGCGGCAGCACCGAGGCCATGATGGCCGCAATGATGACCGTCGCCAATCCCGGCGACAAGGTCGTCATCTTCTCCCCGTTCTACGAAAATTACAGTGCCGACACGATCCTCTCCGGCGCGGTGCCCATCTATGTGCCGCTCACGCCGCCGTCGTTCACGTTTGACCCCGAAGTGCTCGAGGACGCGTTCCGCCAGCACCCCAAGGCGCTCGTGCTGTGCAACCCCTCGAACCCCTGCGGCAAGGTCTTCACGCGCGAGGAGCTTGAGATCATCGCGGGTCTTGCCAAGAAATATGACGTCTACGTCATCACCGACGAGGTCTACGAGCACATCATTTACGCCCCGCACCAGCACACCTATTTTGCGACGCTGCCCGACATGTGGGAGCGCACGCTGTCCTGCTCGTCGCTTTCCAAGACCTATTCCATCACCGGCTGGCGCCTTGGCTACATCATCGCCCCGCCGGAGATCATCGACCGCGCGAAGAAGGTTCACGACTTCCTCACCGTCGGCGCGGCGGCGCCCCTACAGGAGGCCATCATCCCCGGTCTCAACTTCGGTCAGGACTACTACGACGCGCTGCAGGCCGAGTACACGCACAAAAAGGACCTGTTCTTAAAGGGCCTTGACGACCTCAAGATCGTCCACAATGACCCCGAGGGCGCTTACTACGTGATGCTCGACATCTCGGAGTTCGGCTACGAGAGCGATCTTCAATTCTGCGAGGACCTTGCAAGCAAGGTCGGCGTGGGCGCGGTGCCGGGCTCGAGCTTCTTCCGCGAGCCGGTCAACCACCTCATCCGCCTGCACTTCGCCAAGAAGGACGAAACGCTCACCGACGCGCTGAACCGTCTCGAATCCCTGCGCGAAAAGATCCCTGCCAAGGGATAAGAAAGGAAATTCGCCATGAACGCCCTGAGAGAAGAGTGCCAGCAGCTTCGCGACGAGCTCATCGCACTGCGGCGGGAATTTCACCGCGATCCCGAGCTCGGCCTGCACGAATACCACACTGCCGCGCGCATCGAGCGCGAGCTTGACAGGTGCGGCATCCCGCACGAGCGCGTCGGCGAGACCGCCGTTGTCGGCCATTTGACCGGCAACGGCAATGGAAGCGGCCTTGTCGTGCTGCGCGCGGATATCGACGCCTTACCCATTCAGGAGACGAACGACATGACCTACCGCTCGCAAACGCCAGGCATGATGCACGCCTGCGGCCACGACGCGCACACGACGTGTCTTCTCGGCGCGGCAAAGGTTTTGAGCGCACACCGCGCGGACTTTGGCGGCGAGGTGCGCTTTCTCTTCCAGCCCGCCGAGGAGATCGGTCAGGGCGCAAGGCCGCTCATCGCCGCGGGCATGCTGGATGGCGCACAGCGCGTCTTCGGGCTGCACACGGCGTCCGACCTTCCCGCGGGGACCGTCGGCGTCAAGCCGGGGGCCAACAACGCGGGCGTCGACCACTTTATCATCCGCATCCACGGCAAAAGCGCGCACGTCTCCACGCCGCAGCTCGGCGTGGACGCGCTCTATATCGCAAGCGAGCTCGTCGTCGCGCTCCAGTCCATCGTCACGCGCATGACCTCGCCGGTCGAGCCGGTGCTCATCGGCGTGGGCAAGCTGAACGCCGGCACGGCCTACAACGCCGTGGCCGAGACCGCCGTGCTCGAGGGCACGACGCGCATGTTCTCGCCTGAGAGCCGCGCGCACCTTCGCGAAACGATCAACGCCGCGGCCGCACACATCTCCGCTCTTTACGGCGGCACGGCAGAGGTCGAATGGGACGACTTCGCCACGCCGCTCACGAACGACGCCGGTGTGTGCGGGGAGGTCGAGCGCGTCGCCGACGTGCTCGGCATCCCCGCGACGGCAAACCGCGCGCTGTCGCTCAGCGGGGACGATTTTGCCGAGTATCTGCTGCAAACGAAGGGCGCTTACGCCTACCTCGGCACGGCAAACCCCAAAAAGCCGCACACCTGCATCTCCAACCACCGCGGCGATTTCGACATCGACGAGGAAACGCTCCCCCTCGGCGCGGCGCTCTACGCGGCATACGCGCTGTCCGTCCTTGATCCGCAGTTTGCCAAATAATTGTTTTTTTCGATGAGATCGCCTTAGTCGTGTGCAAATTTCGATTTTACTTTTTGCGTTATTCTATCTAAAATATAGTCCTCGCCACTGTCAGCACAGCGGCGGGGATTTCTTTAGCAAATTTGGAAAAGAGGTTAATTATGAAAAAGCTGTTTTCTCTGCTGCTTTGCGTCGTGATGGTGCTCTCTCTGGTCGCCTGCGGCTCGAAGACTGATGACGCGCAGACGCCCGACGAGCCTCAGGACACCGCTCCCGAGCTCTCCGGCACGATGAAGGTCGTCGCCACCGGCGACATCTACGGTCCCCTGTTCGACGCGTTCACCGCCGACACCGGCGTGGAGGTCGAATGCCTGTCCATGTCCTCCGGCGAGGTGCTCTCCAAGCTCCGCGCCGAGGGCGGCACCCCGTCCGCTGACCTGTGGTTCGGCGGCGGCATCGACGCGTTCATGAGTGCCAAGGACGACGGCCTGCTTGAGCCCGTCACCTTTGACGCGGCCGCCGAGCTCGGCGACGAGTACAAGGATACCGAGGGTTACTGGTATTCCAAGGGCATCACCATTGTCGGCTTCCTGCTCAACAACTCTCTCATGGAGGAGCTGGGTCTGACCGCTCCCGAGAGCTGGGATGACCTGACCGACAGCCAGTATGAGGGCGAGATCGTCATGTCCAACCCTGCCGTCTCCGGCACCAACTACGCCGTGGTCAACGCGCTGCTGCAGGCCAAGGGCGATCAGGGCTGGGACTACTTCGATGCCCTGAACAACAACATTGCCTACTACGGCAAGCGCGGATCCGACCCGAAGAACAAGGTCTCTTCCGGTGAGTTCGCTGTCGGCATCTCCTACATCGACGCCAGCATCGAGCAGGCCGCCGAGGAGAACGACCTGACCATCGTTTACCCCTCCGACGGGATGCCCTGGGTCCCCGAGGGTGTGGCCGTGTTCAAGAACGCTGAAAACGTCGACGCCGCCAAGTACTTCGTCGAGTGGCTCTTCAGCAGCGACGATCATCTCCGTCAGCTCGCCGAGATCGAGCAGAAGAGCGGCATCAAGGTCATCAAGCCCTCCATCGAAGGCATTGAGCTGTCCTATGATCCTACGCTCCTCATGACGGAGGACCTGTCCCTGTTCGGTTCCCAGCGCACCGAGATCCTCGATCGCTTTGAGCCACTGATGGGCGACAAGGCCGCCGCGGAATAAATGAAGTCCGCCGGCGCTATCCAAAAAAATACAGAAAAAAGGGCATCTCACGATGTCCTTTTTTCCCTATGTGAAAACGCGGCCGACAGGCTGATTCTTCTCCTGCTGCTCTCGGGCGTTCTGCTTTTCATTCTCTGGCCCATCGCGTGCATCGCGCTGCGGAGCCTGCGCGGCGCGGACGGCGGCGTGAGCTTTGCAATGTTCGGCACTGTTCTGCGCCAATACGGCGAGAGTCTGCGCAACAGCGTATTTGTCGGCGTTTTTACGGCAGTGCTGTCCACTATCCTCTCGCTCTCAGCGGCGCTCGTATGCGCCACGGCGCGCGGGTGGAAGAAGACGCTCTGCATGATCATCATGCTCGTCGCCATGGTGTCGCCGCCGTTCGTCTCGTCGCTCGCCTATATCCAGCTCTACGGGCGGCGCGGGTGGATCACCTACCGCCTGCTGCACCTGAGCCTGAACCCCTACAATCGCTGGGGCGTCATCCTGATGCAGTCGATCTCGTTCGTGCCGCTCAACGCAATGTTTCTCTCCGGCATCCTCGAAAAGCTGGACGAGGGCAGCCTTCGCTCGGCGCGCGACCTCGGCGCATCGGGCGGCGCCATCCTGCGCGATATTGTCCTGCCGCTCATTCGGCCCGCGACGCTCGTGTGCCTGCTGCTCTCGTTCGTCCGCTCGCTCGCGGACTTCGGCACGCCCATCATCATCGGCGGGCGCTTCAGCACGCTGGCCGCGGACATCTATCTGCAAGTCGTTGGATACTCGGACCTTGAAAAGTCCTCGGCGATGAACATGTTCCTGCTCGCCCCGTCGATCATCTTTTTCTTCATCTATCGTGCGCTGATGCGCCGCTCGGACAAGCTGACCGACGCCAGCCGCGCTTCGCAGGGCGGGCTCGGGCTCACGCTGCCGCATTGCGGCGCAATGGGCTGGGGCATGATCGCGCTGAGCACCGTTTTCTTCGTGATGATCGTGCTGCAATACGGCTGCGTGTTCCTCTCGGGCTTTTTGAAAAGCACGAAAGGTGTCTACTCCTTCACGCTGCAATACTGGGATCAGCTCTGGCGCATCGGCTCGTCGACGATGCTGCGAAGCGTTGAATACGCGCTCATCGTCTCCATCGCCGGTACGGTTTTTGCGATGCTCTTCGCCTATTACATGGACCGCCGACGCATCCTTGGCCGCAGCCTTTTCGACTGCCTGGCGACGCTGCCCTATATGCTGCCGGGCACGTGCTTCGGCATCGGCTACATTCTCGCGTTCAACCACGCGCCGCTCAAGCTGACGGGCACGGCCCTCATCGTGCTGGCCAACATGCTCTTCAAGCAGCTGCCGACCTCCACGAAGATCTGCACCGCGTCGCTCGCGCTCCTACCCGAAGTGCAGGAGCGCTCGGCGCGCGACCTTGGCGCGGGGCGGCTCGCTGTGCTGTGCGATGTGGTCTTTCCCGCACTGCGGCCCGCGTTTTTGAGCTGCTTTGTCTATAACTTCACGAGCAGCATGACGACGGCGGGCTCCATCATCTTTCTCATCGACGCCAAGCGTCAGCTGGCCGTCTTCAAGCTCTTTGACGCGGTGTATCAGGGCGATTACGCCCTCGCCTCGCTGATCGCGAGCGTCATCACCGTCATTGTCCTTCTTGTCGAAGGCCTCGCCTTCCTCATCACCCGGAAAGGAGAAAATCGCCGTGTATCTCGAACTTGACCTCTTGAGCAAGCAGTTTGACGGCAAATATGCCGTGCATGACCTCTCCCTCGGCCTGGAAGAGGGCGGACTTTTGTGCATTCTCGGCTCGTCGGGCTGCGGCAAGACGACCACGCTCAACATGATCGGCGGCTTTCTCAAGCCCGACGGCGGCAGGGTGCTCCTCGACGGGCAGGACATCACCGCGCTCCCGCCCGAGCGGCGGCCGGTTTCGACCGTCTTCCAGTCCTACGGTCTGTTCCCGCACATGAGCGTGCTGCAAAACGTGACCTATGGGCTCAAATTCCGCGGCTATTCCCGCGCGGAGGCAAAGGAAAAGGGCCGCCGGTACCTGAGTCTCGTCGGCCTTGCCGAGCGCGAGAACGCGCGCATCGGCGAGCTCTCGGGCGGCCAGCAGCAGCGCGTGGCACTCGCCCGCGCGCTCATCGTCGAGCCAAAGCTCTGCCTGCTTGACGAGCCGCTCTCGAACCTCGACGCAGCGCTGCGCGTGCGGATGCGCGGGGAGCTCAAGCGCTTGCAGCGCGAGCTCGGCACCACGATGGTCTTCGTCACACACGATCAGGAGGAGGCGCTCATTCTGGCTGACTCCATCGCCGTGATGAGCGAGGGCGAGCTCTTGCAGCTCGGCTCGGCGGAGGAGGTCTTCCGCCATCCTGCAAACGACTATATCGCGTCATTTCTCGGCCTCAACGACATTGTGTGGAAGGACGACGGCAGCGTGCTGAAGGTCATCCGCCACGGAGAAAAGGAGTAAACTTATCATGCTTGTTGATATGCACCTGCACGAATGCACCTACTCGACCGACAGCTTTCTCCACCTGGAGGAGATCGTCTCTATCGCCAGGCAAAAGGGGCTGGACGCGATCTGCATCACGGACCACGACAGCATGGGCCTGCGCGAGCGCGCGGAGGCCTATTCCCGCGAGATCGGCTATCCCATCTTCGTCGGCGTGGAATTTTTCTCGCTCTGGGGCGACATCACCGCCTGGGGCATCGACGGCATCCCCGACCAGCGCGTCAGCGCACAGGACTTTATCGACCTGGTGCGCGAAAAGGACGGTTTCTGCGTCTCCTGCCACCCCTTTCGCAGCAACAATCGCGGGCTGCGCGAGCACCTGCGCGATGTGCACGGCCTTGACGGCGTGGAGGTCCTCAACGGCAGCACGCCGCTTGAGGAGAACCGGACAGCACTGCGCTTCTGCCGCGAGCTGGGGCTCAAGGCCATCGGCGCGAGCGACGCGCACGTGCCGGAGCAGGTGGGAAAATACGTGACATGGCTGCCCGAAACGGTCACAACGCTGCCCGATTTTGTCACCGCGCTGCACACGCTGGAAACGCGTCCCGCCATCTGGACGGGCAGCGGGTACGATGTCGTCACCGGGTTTTGAGATGAATTTTCAGCGGGCTGGGGTATCATGCTCCGGCCCCTTCTTTACATTCCGCTGTGTCATATCCGATATTCATGCAGGAAAGCTGTGGTAATATTTCACAAGAACCCATTCTTCCGTGTAAAAAGATTCTCAGAATTTGGAGAAGTGGAAAATTAGGGATTGACATTTTCCCAGCATGGGAGTATGGTAACGCCAACAATTTCAAACGCCCGATCGCGAGGTCGGGAAGATAGAGGCGCGGCTGACAAAAGTAGCGCGTTCGCACCGGCACAGGAAGCCGGAGCGCGCGAAAGGGGATGCCGCCGAAGTGGAAACGGTTCCTGTGCCGTTTGCCGCTGGTTCGTCGGAGAACATCCGCCGGACTGTCACGTATGTGGAGCGCTATCGAGGTCGGCAAGCTGTTTGTCCCCCCAAAAGGTGATGACCGGTTTGCCGGATTGCAGTACAGTTGCAGCCGTAAATGCTTCACAAAGCATTTACGGCTTTGTTTTTTGTCTGCATCGGGAGTGCGAAAACCCGAAAAAAGCAGGACTCCCCTGTTTTTGAAAAACCAACCTCATCACAAGAAAGGAAACCACCACCATGAAGCTCAGAACCTTTACCGCCCTCCTGCTGGCGGCCATCATGCTCTTCGCACTCACCGCCTGCGGCAGTCAGGCTGCCGACGATTCCAGCAGCGATCAGCAGCAGGAACAGCAGGACACCACCACGAACGAAAGCAACGAATTCCGCGTCGGCATGGAGTGCGCTTACGCCCCCAACAACTGGCAGGAAAGCGAAGCGACGGACTCGAACGTCCCCGTTGAAAACGTCGCCGGCACGTATGCCGAGGGTTACGACGTGCAGATCGCCAAGGCCATCGCAGAGGGTCTCGGCAAGGAGCTCGTCATCGTCAAGCTCAGCTGGGACGGCCTGATCGACGCGCTCAATCAGGGCCAGATCGACGCCATCATCGCCGGTATGATGGACACCGCCGAGCGCCGCGAATCCATCAACTTCTCCGAGCCCTACCGTGAGACCACCTACGGCCTGATGGTGCTCGCCGATTCCCCGTACTTAAATGCCACCTCCATTCAGGACTTCTCCGGCGCGGCCGTCCTCGGCCAGCAGGGCACGGCGCTTGACGATGTCATCGAGCAGATCGAAGGCGTCGACCACTTAAGCCCCGTCGGCAGCGTGCCCGACATGATCTCCCGCCTGCAGCAGGGCACCTGCGACGCCATCGTCATCAACGTTGAGAACGCGCAGGGCTACCTCGCTTCCAACCCGAACTTCCGCCTGGTCACCTTCGATGAGGGCAGCGGCTTCACGCTGCCGGCCAAGGGCTCCTGCGTGGGTCTGCGCAAGAGCGACAATGAACTCCTTGATCAGATCAACACCATCCTTTCCGGCATCGACGACGACGCCCGCTCCGCCATGTGGCAGGCAGCCGTCGACGGCCAGCCCCAGTAATATCCCACGCACCGCCGCCGCGTTTTTCACGCGGCGGCGGGTACGCGAAGCACTCTAGAGACAACGCGCTTCGCACCATAAAGGAGGAAACACCATGGCAGCACCCACCGCGCCCCGGAAGAACTTCATCACCCGGGATCACCGTTATGTTTATTTAGGCGGAAGTTTCATCGCCCTGCTGGGTCTCGGCATGTTCTACTCCGCCCCCAGCCCGTACAGCTTCATCCCCGCGCAGTCCGTGTTCGGCACGGCGCTCGCGGCGATCTGCTGGTTCTTCCTCGGCGTGAGCGCCATGGCGCTGCTCGTCAAGTGGGCCTATTGGAACAATTACAGCTCCACTATTATGAAGCGCCCCCTCATCGTGCGCGTCAGCCGTTACCTCTCGTATCTCGACGCCGCGGCCTGCGCGCTGCTGGTGCTCGACCGCTTCATTTTAAAGCTCGCCTACATCATCAACGCCGCCATCCATGCCGACAGCAACCCGACCGACACGCTCTCCATGATGGCCTACATGGCGTACAACCAGCGCTCGCTCTTCGCCATCGGCATTTCGTACACGGTGCGCCTCGCGCTCTTCGGCACGGCGATCGCGTTCGTGCTGGCGCTTCTCATGGTCTTTCTCCGCATTCAGGAGCCCGACAAACGCGACAACGACTTTGTGAAGTTCCTCAAGATCGTTGCCAACAAGTTCTCCCGCTTCTATATCTTCGTCATCCGCGGCACGCCAATGATGGTGCAGTCGCTGATCCTCTATAACGCCGTGTTCGGCCTTTTCAAGCGCACGGGCATGAGCGTTTCGGACATCAACCGCGTCTGGCCGCTCTTCTTAGCGGGTCTTGTCACGATCTCGCTCAACTCGACGGCATATCTTGCCGAGGTGCTGCGCGGCGGCATTCTCGCCGTGGACGCGGGCCAGATGGAGGCCGCGCGCTCGCTCGGCATGACGCACTGGCAGGCCATGCGCAAGGTCGTCTTCCCGCAGGCCATCAAGAACTCGCTTCCCGCCATCGGCAACGAATTCATCATCAACATCAAGGATTCGTCCGTTCTCTGCGTCGTCGGCGTGTCCGATCTGATGTTCATGACCCGCTCGGTCGCCGGTATTTATTATAAAGGTACCGAGTGCTACCTCATCGCCGCCATCGTTTACCTGTTCCTGACGTATCTTTCTTCGCTCCTGCTCAAGGCCATCACGGGAAAGATGACCGCGCCGGACAACACCAAGCGGCACCAGGGCAACCAAACCGTCGATCTGGGGCTTCCCAGCTCGAACTGACAGGAGGGCGCTATGACGAACGATCCCATCATCAAAATCGAACAGCTCGAAAAGTCCTTCGGCGACCTGCACGTGCTCAAGGGCATTGACCTTGAGGTCAACCGCGGCGAGGTCGTGTGCATCATCGGCGCATCCGGCTCTGGCAAATCGACGCTGCTGCGCTGCATCAACTTACTGGAAGAGGCCGACTCGGGCCACATCTGGTTCGACGGGCAGGATTTAATGGACTTAAAGGTCAACCTGAACGCCCTGCGCCAGAAGATCGGCATGGTGTTCCAGGGCTTCAACCTCTTCAACAACAAGTCCGTGCTCGACAACTGCACCCTCGCTCCCATGGACGTCAAGCACATCCCCAAGACGCAGGCCGAGGCCACGGCCATCAAGCACTTAACGACCGTCGGCCTCGCCGACTTCATCCACGCCGACTCCCGCCGCCTCTCCGGCGGGCAGAAGCAGCGCGTCGCCATCGCGCGGGCGCTGTGCATGGAACCGGAGATCATGCTCTTCGATGAACCGACCTCCGCGCTCGACCCCGAGATCGTCGGCGAGGTGCTGGACGTCATGAAAAAACTCGCTCAGCAGGGCATGACGATGGTCGTCGTCACGCACGAGATGGCGTTTGCCAAGGAAGTAAGCGACCGCGTCGTCTTCATGGATCAGGGGGTTATCTTAGAGCAGGGCTCGCCCAAGGAGGTCTTCGGTAACCCCAAGGAGCCGCGCACACGTGAGTTTCTCAGCCGTTATCTGGAGGATAAAATGGCATGATACAGAAAAAAGTGACCGATTTTTTTGCCCTGGAGGGCAATTATCCCGACTTGGACGGCGAGGGCGCGGCCGCGCGCCTGTCCGCCGCCATCCGGTGCAAGACCATCAACTACTTTGACCACAGCCGGACGGACTACACGGAGTTCGACAAGCTGCACGCGCACATCAAGGCAAGCTACCCCAACATCATGCGCGTGGGCACGTTTGAGCGCATCGGCCACCACGCCGTGCTCATCACCATCCCCGGCAGCGACGCTTCTCTGCGCCCCTGCCTCTACATGTCGCATCAGGACGTCGTTCCCGTTGTTGAGGGCACAGAGCAGGACTGGACGCATCCCGCCTTTTCCGGCGACATCGCGGACGGCTATATCTGGGGCCGCGGCACGCTTGACATCAAAGAGCAGGTCTTCGGCGTGCTGGAGGCCGCGGAATATCTGCTCGCCCGCGGCAAGTCCTTTGCCCGCACGGCGTATCTCGCCTTCGGCGACGACGAGGAGACCATCAACTTAGGCGCGCTCGCCATCGCCGAGCATTTGAAGGCGCAGGGCGTGACGCTCGAATTCGTTCTTGACGAGGGCGGCTGCAAAATTGAGCCCGGCACGGCCTTCGGCGCGCCGGAGACGTCCATTGTCAGCGTGCAGCTGATGGAAAAGGGCTATGCCGATTTGGAGCTCTCCGTCCACAGCATCGGCGGGCATTCGAGCCGCCCCTACGGCGGCACGTCACTTGGGCGTCTCTCCGGTGCGATCGCCGACATCACGCGCGCGCCGTTTGCCGTGCACCTCAACAGCGCCATGACCGGCGCGTTTGAAACGCTCGCGCCCTATATCACGCAGGAGCCGCTCAAAACGCTCGTGCAGGATGTTGCGGGCAACGCGGATGCCATCGCGGCCTGCTGCATGGGCTCGCCCGACCTCTTCCCGTTTGTCACCACCACTATCGCGCCCACGATGATCCGCGGCGGCAGCGCCGCGTGCAATGTGATGCCGCAGGACATGACCGCGGTCATCAACTTCCGCTTGGCGGACGGAGACACGGTCGAGAGCGTCATGGCCCACTGCCGTGAGGCAGTGCAGGATAAGGGCGTTGAGATGCGTTTTTTGCAGGCCAACGATCCCTCCGCCATCGCGCGCCGCGACGGCTACGGCTACCGCACAGTGGTCGAGAGCTTCCAGCGCTACTATCCCGAAGCCGTGTTCATTCCCTCGATGGCCGTGGGCGCGACGGACGCGCACCGCTATGAGGAGATCTGCGACACGTGCCTGCGGTGCAGCCCGTTTATGACCGAGCCCGCGGAGGCCGCCTCCGGCGTGCACGGCACGAACGAGCGTCTTCTCGTCCGCTCGTATTTGCAGGGCATCCGCGTACTCATCGACCTGATGGAGCACGCCAACGTGGAACCGTGAATTTCCTTTCTTTTCAATGAAAAAGCCGGAGCAGCTCAGGCTGCTCCGGCTTTTCTTTCCTGTTCAGTTCTCGCCCATCGTGTAGACCATGTCCCAGAAGCGCAGGTCAAAAAGGCAGCAATTTTCGAAGATCTCGCAGAGCCGCTGCGCCTTCTTTTCGTCGATCACTTCGGCGAGCGCGTCGATCCGGTCGATCAAGGCCTGATTCGTCTGCCGGTACTCCTCGGAAACGTAGCCCGCGAACCACGCGCCGTAGTTCTCATCGTGCAGGGCGCTTGGGCAGCGCTCCACCATCTGCTCGGCAATATACGCATAGCTCCACGAGCAGTTCAAAAGCGTCACGAGCCCCGTCAGCACATCCCCCGCCTGCGCCTCGCAGAGCATGTAATGGCTGTAGGCGCTGTTGTCGATGTGCGGGCGCGCATCGGCGATCTCCTTCTCCGTGACGCCGAGGCGCTTCATGTACGGAAGATGCGTGCGGAACGTCTCGTCGATCGTGTTCGCCATCTCCCCGCTCAAAAAGCGGATCTGCTCGAAGTCGTCGGTTTTCTGAAGGATCGCCGCAAAAATTTTCACGTAATCCCGCAGGTACAGATAATCCTGCACCATATAGTAGCGGAACTTTTCCTTCGGCAGCGTGCCGTCCGCCATCTCCGTCACAAACGGATGGGTCAGATACCGCGGCCAGAGCGCCTTTGCCCGCTCGTAGATCCTCTCGGAGAGCTTCACTCTGTTCTCCCCGCTCATTTGTGGGCGATGAGCGCGACGTAGCCGCCGCTCTGATAGCCGGGGACGACGTCCTCCACGCTCTCGTTGGTGTACATAGGGTTCTTCAAGAGCGTCTGGTAGAAGTCAAAATCGTGGAAGCCGAGCGATTTGAGCGCGTCGACCTTTTCCTCGGTCGAGTGCCACACGCCCGCGCAGCACAGTTCGAGCGGATACGGCAGTTTGGGCATGACACCGCGCAGGGACGGGTGGTCGAACGTGCCAACGGCCTTGGCGAGAAGGTACATGAAGCCGAACGCGCTCTCCTTGGGCACATCCAGCGAAATGAACTTGCCGTTCGGCTTGAGCGCCTTTTTGCACACGTCGAACGCGCGCGTCAGGTCCTCCATATAGCTGGAGCTGCCATTCAAATAGATGATGTCGTAGGCGTTCTCCTCAAGCTCGACCTCCTCGATCGCGCCGAAGGCGATGACGTTGATACCGCGCTTCTGCGCGATCGCGCCCATGTCGCGCGAGGGCTCAACGCCCTCGATGTTCTTGCAGTCGATCATACTCTCGAACAGGCCGCTGCCGCAGCCGACGGAGAGCACGCGCTTCCCCGAAATATCGCCGAGCGCCTTTTCAAACAGGCGGAATTCGCTCTGGAACACGTTTTCGTTTTCCATAAACCAGGCGTCGTACTGCGCCGCGTAGCCGTCAAATTTGGGTTTCATCGTCAAGTGATCCTTTCTGTTTTGTCAATTTTCAAGGTCCCGCCCGCCGTTTCCGCTTCCCTATTATCCTGTGCCGCAGGACGCGGGAAAACAGGCCGGGCCTGTGCCTTTTTGATGAATCATACCACAATCAGCTCCCTACTGCAACGGTATGTTTGCGGTAAATATCCATCACCTTTCGCCCGCGTACACGGCAGTTATAGAGTTCGTGTCACCCAATAGATTGAATCGGCAATGAGAAAAAGATGGATTCCGGTTGCAATTCACAGATGGGAGGAATGCATATGGAAGGCTTCATGACAAATGTTCTCAATTTATAAAGGGTACGATAAAGGGTAAATGGCACCTCAGGGCAATAAAAAAACCTTGAAGCCACTGAAGCTTCAAGGTTTTTTCTGGTGCGCGGTACAGGACTCGAACCGGCAAAAAGGTGTTTTAGATTGTCCCTGCCTATGCCAACCGGTACCATAATGTGGGGAAGTCATGCGATTTTATTGCCATCTCATGTTAGGTAATCTTATCTCGTATCAATGCAGAAAGGCTAAAAATAAGGCTGAATTTTAGCTGCCGCACAGGACATGCCTTTTTCGTCAGAAGCCCGCTACCTACTCTTGATCTTAGCGGTGTCATGTCCAAAAATCGAAAACAATTCAAACTCGTAGGAGTGTTCCATATAGTTCAAACGATGAAGGCCATTGATTTTACTCAAGGGAATACTCCTCGCACGATTGTTCTGACAACCTACTATTTCATCATAAAGCAAAAGCTGCTGCCGGACACTAAGAAATAATTCTCTCTAAGGACGGATCTACTTCCCGTCCTATTATCTGAAATGTATATTTTTTATGTTTCGAGTGTCTAACCCTCCTCGCTATAATAATTCCTTATTCTGTGAGTCGAACCCATTTCGTCCGATTGCCCTCGCACGGCTTTATTGTTGTCTCAGGACTACGCATACTACACCTGACCTTGCAGATGATGTAGTATTGCATAGCCGTACTGCAGAGCAGTTCCATTCGTCTCTTCCCTTATACTCTCAAACACTTACGCTAAATTGTTGCGATTCGTATTGGAGTCTCTCACTGTTGAACACGCCGAGCGTTACGTTTTTTACTGCACCGACGCCGCCGACTGACACCAGCATGATCTGCTCTCTTTCACCCCCCCGGCACACAGCGTCTCAAAAGCTCTCCTCTTCCGGATGCGCAAAATCACACTATTTTTACTTGTCAGCCTCGGCATACTTCGTTGTAATATGTCAAGAAATTATCTGATGATCTTCGCTTCAAAATGACAAATTGTACGGGGAGGGGTCTATAATGGAATTACATTCTCAGCAGGTACGTGCGCTGGCCCCGGAGAGCGATCCGCTGAAGATCGGCATGGGATGGACGATTGATGACCTGAGCAAACCCCAGATCATGGTGGAGAGCACCTTTGGCGACAGCCATCCCGGCAGCGCGCATCTCGATCAATTTGTAAGACAGGCCGTGCAGGCGGTCAACGAGCACGGCGGCAAAGCCGCCCGCTATTTTGCCACCGATCTGTGCGACGGTATCGCACAGGGACACGACGGCATCAATTACTCCCTCGCCCACCGTGAAGCCATCGTCGATCTGGTGGAGGCGCAGGCGAACGCAAGCGGATTTGACGGCGGCATATTCATCGCAAGCTGCGACAAGGCCGTTCCCGCCATGCTGATGAGCATCGGGCGGCTCAAGGAAATGAGCGCCATCGTCGTCACCGGCGGCGTCATGGAAGCCCATCCCCTGCCGGAGGAATACACCGTGCAGGATCCCGCCTGCGCGATCAACGAGCTCTTGACGCTCGAGCAGATCGGCAAATTCGACGCATGGGAAAAAACCGGCGTCATCTCCGGCCAGCAGCTGCGCTATTATAAGCACAACGCCTGCCCCAGCTGCGGCGCGTGCTCCTTTATGGGCACAGCCTCCACCATGCAGATCATGGCCGAGGCCCTCGGGCTGATGCTGCCTGGCACCGCGCTGATGCCCGCCACCGCCCCGGAGCTGAAAAAGGCCGCTTACGATGCGGGCGTCCAGCTGCTCAAGCTGCTGGAGCAAGGCATCCGCGCGCAGGACATCGTGACCAAAGAAAGCTTTGAAAACGCCATCATGGTCCATGCCGCGATCTCCGGCTCCACCAACGCGACGATGCACCTGCCCGCCATCGCGCACGAATTCGGCATCGAGATCGATGCTGACACCTTCGACCGGATGCACCGCGGGGCGCACTATCTGCTCAACATCCGTCCCTCCGGCGACTGGCCCGCGCAGTATTTCTACTATGCCGGCGGCGTCCCCCGCGTGATGGAGGAGATCCGCTCCATGCTGCACCTCGACGCAATGACGGTGACCGGGAAAACGCTCGGTGAAAATCTGGACGCGCTGAAAAAGAGCGGTTTTTACGAGCACTGCGACGAGCTGCTGCGCGAAAAAACCGCACATCTGAGCCGCAGGCCGCCGCGCACCGACATCATCCGCACGTTTGAAAATGCCAAGGGCACAGACGGCAGCATTGCCATTCTCAAGGGCAACCTAGCCCCCGAGGGCTGCGTCATCAAGCACACCGCCTGCCCCAAAGAGATGTTTCAGGTCACGCTGCGAGCAAAGCCCTACGACAGCGAGGAAGCGTGCATCGCGGCCGTGCTGCACGGCGACGTCCGCCCCGGCGACGCGGTCTTTATCCGCTATGAGGGTCCGCGCGGCAGCGGGATGCCCGAGATGTTCTATACCGGCGAGGCCATCTGCGCAGACCCGGCGCTTGCTTCCAGCGTAGCTCTCATCACCGACGGGCGCTTTTCCGGCGCAAGCCGCGGCCCGGTCATCGGCCACGTCAGCCCCGAGGCTGCTGTCGGCGGGCCGATCGCGCTGGTGGAAGAGGGCGATCTGATCCGCATCGATGTTCCCGGCCGCGTGCTGGCGATCGTCGGCGTGAAGGGCGAGGAAAAAACGCCCGGCGAGATCGACGCCATTCTTGCCGCGCGCCGCGCGCGCTGGCAGGCAAAGCCGCCCAAATACAAAAAAGGCCTGCTCAAGCGTTATACCGAGCATGCCGTGAGCCCCATGAAGGGCGCCTATATGGAATGATCCTGACCGACAAAAAATGGGATGTACCGCGCGGTACATCCCATTTTTTTATCATTTTTTCAGCTTTTCCAGCTCGCTGAGAAGGCCGTCGCCGACCGCTTTGAATTCTTCCGCGCTCAGCGTCACCTTCGGCAGCGTATCGGTAAAGGGTCCGCCCCACTGCAAACCGTCCCGATGCTTCGGAACGAGGTGCACATGGAAATGCGAAACGATATCGCCGTAGATCGCGTAGTTGATCTTATCCGCCTTCGTGTAGTTCGCGATCGCGTGCGCCATGAGGGAAACCTCGGCAAAGAAGCCGCTGCGCTGCTCGTCATCGAGCTCGAACATCTCGTCGTGATGGCCCTTGAGCGCCACGACGCAGCGTCCCTTGTGCTTCTGGTCGTTGAAGAGATAAACATCCGACCACTGAAGCTCGGTCAGCGGCGTCATCAGCGCCAGCAGCCGCTCGTCCTTTTCGCAGTAAAAGCAGTTCATCCGCTTTACCGCTGCACTCTGCCGGTGCCGTCGCCGCCCATGAGCTTCGTCACGTCGGAAACGCCGACGCGGTTGAAGTCCCCGATGATCGAGTGCTTCAGGCAGCTCGCCGCCACGGCGAACTCCAGCGCGGACTGCTTGTCCTCATAGTGGTTGAGACCGTAGAGCAGGCCGCCGGCAAAGCTGTCGCCGCCGCCGACGCGGTCCACGATGTCGCGAATCTCGTACTTCTTGGAAACGTAGAAGTCCTTGCCGTCGTTCAGGCAGGCCGCCCAGCCGTTCCAGTCGGCGCTGTGGCTCTCGCGCAGCGTGATGGCGATCATCTTCATATCGGGATACGCCGCGAGCACTTTGTCGCCGAGCGCCTTGTACTTTGCGCGGTCCAGCTCGCCGGACTCGACGTTCACATCGTCCACGGTGATCTCAAGGGACTTCTGCACGTCTTCCTCGTTGGCGATGGCGACATCCACATACTTTGCGATCTCGCGCATGACCTCGCTGGCCTTCTTGCCGTACTTCCAGAGGTTCTTGCGGTAGTTGAGGTCGCAGGAGACGGTGATGCCGCGCTTCTTCGCCTCCTTGACAGACGCAACGGAAAGCTCCATCGCGCTCTCGCTGATGGCGGGCGTGATGCCGGTGATGTGGAACCACTCCACGCCGTCGAACGCCTTGTCCCAGTCGATATCGCCGGGCTTGGCCAGCGCGATGGCGGAATAGGCACGGTCGTAGACGACCTTGCTCGGGCGCTGGTTCGCGCCGCCCTCGAGATAGTAGATGCCCATGCGGCCCTCGCCCGTGACGATGCGCTTGGTATCCACGTCGAAGCGGCGCAGCTCCGCCTTGCAGGCGTCCGCGATGGCGTTATCGGGCAGGACCGTCAGGAAAGCTGCGTCCTCGCCGTAGTTGGCAAGGGAAACGGCCACGTTGGCCTCGCCGCCGCCGAAGGTCGCTTCGAGCATCGGGGACTGGAAGAAGCACTCCTGTCCGGGCGCCTTCAGGCGCAGCATGATCTCACCGAAAGTCAAAAATTTCATCGTTCGTTCCTCCCTTACTTCTGCAGCAGGTGGACGGCAAAGCCGCCGAATTCCTGCTTGAGATAGACCGCGACCATCTTCTCGCCCTTGTACTTGGCGGTGGACTCGTCAAGCGTAAAGCCGTTCTTGGCAAGCTCCGCTGCCGCGCGGGGAATGGAATTGGTCTTGACCGCAATGTGACCGTTCTTGCCGAGATAGGGGCTCTTCATGACCTCCACGCCTCTGCCGGCGAAGTTGGAGCTGTTGCCCTCCTTCACGCCGAAGCCGAAGGCCGCGTCGAGCGCGCGGCACACCGCAAGGGACTCCTCCGCGTCGCCGGCGTTCACGCCGACGTGCGCGATCTCAAAGCCGAGCGCGGTCTTGCGCGCCTCCTTGCAGAGGCTCGTGATCTTGTCGAAGTTGTGCGCGGCGATGTCCGCCTTGGCGCACAGCCAGCTGCCGCCGACGGCATGGATGAACGGCGCGGAGATATACTCGGCAAGGTTCTTGTCGTTCACGCCGCCGGTGGGGATGAACTTGATGCCGCCGAAGGGGCCGGAGAGCGCCTTCATTGCGCTCAGGCCGCCGTAGACGTTCGCCGGGAAGAACTTCACGACCTTCAGGCCGTGGGACATCGCGGCCATGATCTCGGTCGGCGTGACGCAGCCCGGGGTGACGGCGACGTTGTTCTCCACGCACCAGCTCACGACCTCCTCGCTGTAGCCCGGGGCGACAATGAACTTTGCGCCGCAGGCGACGGCCTTCTTGCACTGCTCGAGCGTGATGACTGTGCCCGCGCCCACGAACATGTCGGGGCACTCCTTGGCGACTGCCGTGATGGAATCGGCGGCTGCCGCAGTGCGGAACGTGATCTCCATCACGTCCACGCCGCCCGCGAGCAGCGCCTTTGCAGTCGGCACCGCATCCGCCGCGTCGTCGAGCACGACAACGGGCACCACCGCCGCGTTATAGAGTCTTTCTAATGCTGTCATATTTTTTACCTCCCGCCCTTTTCGGGCAAATAAGTGGAATAATTACAGGTGATTGACCGGATAGCGAGGAGTTCTCCCTTCCAGTACGTCCACAACGTTCTGCGCCGCCTTGGTCTTGAGCTCCGTTACGCCCTCCGCCGTGGAGTAGGCCGTATGATCGGTCAGCACAACATTGTCAAGCTGGCAGAAGGGCGACTGCGCGCCGAGCGGTTCGTGATTATGCGTATCAAGCCCCGCCGCAAGAATGCGGTGTCCGCGTAGCGCGTCGAGCAGATCCTCGTCCTTGACGAGCGGACCGCGGCTGACGTTGATGAGGATCGCCGTCGGCTTCATCAGTGCAAGCGTCTCCTTACAGATCATGCCGTTTGTCTCAGCATTGGCGTGCAGATGGAGGGAGATGATATCGGAAATGCGGAACAGCTCCTCCTTTTCCACCTTGCGCACGCCGATCTCAGCCAACTGCTCAGCGCTGATATAGGGATCGTATGCCACGACCTCGGCAAAACCGAAGCCGCTGACCTTGCGGATCAGCGCGCGCGCGATGCGGCCTGCGCCGATGACACCGAGCGTTTTGCCCTTCAGCCGGAAGCTGTCTGCCTGAATGTTCCATTTCCCCTCGCGGACCTCGCGGTCGCGCAGTGGGATATGACGCAGACAGGAAAGCATCAGCGCCAACGCATGGTCGGAAACATCCTCCATGCAGTAATCGGGAACATTGGTGACCTGAATGCCTGCGGCGGTCGCCGCATCCAGATCGACATTCTCAAAACCGACACCGTAGCGGCTGATGACCTTGCATTTTCTCAACCCTGCAACCGCCTCGGCGGTCATAGGTGCAAGGTCAAGCAGTACGGCGTCCGCATCCGCACACTGTGCGGCGATATCCGCAGCGCTTTCGCAGTGGCAGAGCTTCAGCTCTGCACCGGCCTTTTCCAGAATGGCGCGCTCGATCTCATAGCTCGCATGGCGCTCATCGCTGACACAAACAAGATATTTTGCCATTGCTTCCCCCCGCCTTTACTTGACAAGATAGCCGCCGTCAACGGGAATGACCGCACCGTTGAGATAGTCGGAGGCGTGGGAGGAAAGGAAGATGGCCGTGCCCTTCATGTCGTCCGGCGTGCCCCAGCGGTGTGCGGGGATACGGTCAGTTTATTGGTTGGTGGATGGCTTTGTGCTGTTGTCTGATGTATTTCGCAAATTCAGAATACATCAGACAACTCCGTTCGTCAATAGTTGATATTTAGTTCACAATGTTTTCTGTATTTCGTCTGATTTCTTTACGCTTTTTTTAGTTATTTTGCAAAAACGCACAAAAATTCGTTAGGCATACGAAATCTCTGTGCGTTAGTTGTGTGATGACTCAAGGTGTGGTGCGCTTTCAGCGCTTCGCCGCGCAGTTATCCCGAGAATGGACCATGGAATTGCGGCTGGTGTTCAGGTGCGCGATCATGCTGTACTTTGCCCCCTCCGGGTCATGGCGGCGGATGGCGTCGACGATACGCTGGTGTTCCATGCCGCTCTGGGAGCGGTGCTCATCGTTCGTCACCGTGATCACAACGCCGATTGCCGAGGCGATGATCGGGATGAGATTGGGCAGCACATGGTTTCCGCTGCATTCGGCAAGATACCGGTGGAACTTTGCGTCGGCGGTGGAATAATCCTCCTCCGCTTCGATCAGGCGCGTCGCCTCATCGCAGTATGCCTGCATCTGGTCGATCTGCTCGGGCGTTGCGCCGCGCGCAACGATCGCGCAGGTCTCCGGCTCAAGCATCAATCGAATATCCTGCAGGTCGAGCGCGAGATTCTCCGAGCCCTCTTCCATCATAAACGTCAGTCCGAGCGGGTCTTCCGGCACGCCGTTCTTCTCCGAGACAAACGTGCCCGCGCCCTGCCGCGCCGTTAAAATATTGCGGGCAACAAGGCGCTTAATCGCCTCGCGCAGCGTGCTGCGGCCCACGCCCAGCTCGCGCGCCAGATCATACTCGTTCGGCAGCTTGTCACCGGCCTTCATATCGCGGTCCAAAATGACCTGAATGATCTGATCGACTGCAAGATCGACGCGCGATTTTCCCCCAACCGCTTTTTTCATACTCTGCCTTCTTTCCTGTATCGATTGTTTGTTTGGTCTAGAGTATAATATGTCTGACGTATTTTGGCAAGTTCTTTTTTATATTCTTCTTACTGCCGAGCGGATCCGGGGCTTTCACTTGTTAGAACGTACACTCATCGGGCGCACCAACAAAGCAGGCGGCCCTGCAGAGCTGTAGTCTGCATAGTATTGTCGACCCACGACTACGCAATACTACACCTAACCTTACCTGTGTAGTATTGCGTAGCCGTAATGTAAACCAGTTTCTCTCTGGCCCTTCCTTATGTTCGCAACCGCCTACACTATGCGCAATTGTCCGAAACATCGGCGCACCGGCCACACGCTTCCACGATCTGCGTCATACTTTCGCCGTTGCCTCTATCAAGAGCGGCGACGACATTAAGACCGTGCAGGAAAATCTCGGTCACGCCACCGCAGCGTTCACTCTGGACGTCTACGGTCACTTTACAGATGACATGCGAACCGCAAGTTCCCAGCGCATGGAGGGCTTCATTACAAAGGTTCTCAACCTGTAAAGGGTCAGATAAAGGGTCAAACAGCTTTGAGCGCAGCAAAAAACCCTTGAAGCCTTACAGCTTCAAGGGTTTGTTCTGGTGCGCGGTACAGGACTCGAACCGACAAAAAGGAGTTTTAGCTTGTCACTTTTTATGCCGGTAAGTACCATGAGGTGGGGAAACTATGCAATTTTATTGCCATCTCATGTTAGTTAATTTTACCTCATACCAGCGCAATAAGGCTAAAAATAAGGCTAAATTTTGACTGCTGTGCAGGACATACCAATAGGCATATTCTTTTCTGCAAATTTAAAAAGGTTTTTTCGCGCCGTACAAGGCGCGATTTTTATTGCCTGTTTATACGAAGCAATGAAATGGTCAAATGGGATCAGAGTAGTTGCCTCTGCCGCACGCTATGCGAGTTAGACTTTGGAAATCATCAGTAAATTGCCGATCAGCCCTTGCCATTCAGTTCAGCTTTTTCCTCAATCTGTGATTTAAGGTCTGCTTCCGTTAAGGGTCTGCTGTTATAAGCTTCTGCGCATCAAGCTACCTGATATATAGATGAAAGTTATCTATATGCAAAAATCTTTCATTTTACTTATCGTGCATTTGACAGTAAACTGTACTTATCCGATAAAATGAAAGGAGAAATACTATGCGCCCTCTATACAATTTGAGTCCATTCAACACCCTCTCGGAAGTGACAAAAAATATTCACTTCAACAAAAACCTCACACTGTGCGACTGCACCCTGCGCGACGGTGAACAGCAGGCAGGTGTGGTATTCACCAAGGAGGACAAGGTCGCTATCGCCAAGCTGCTGGACGAGATGCGCATCCCTGAAATCGAAGCCGGTATGCCCTGCAACTCCCAGGAGGACGCCGACGCCATCGCCGAGATCACCGACTGCTGCAAGCATTCCCGGATCACCGCCTGTGTGCGCGGCCTGGAGAAGGACTTTGACCTGGCCGCCGATATCGGTGTGTGGGGCATCACCATCAGCCTGCCCATCGGCGTGCTGCAGCGCAAGTATAAGCTGAAATGGGATGACGACACCTATATCGCCAACATGTACCGCCTGACCGAGTACGCCAAGAAGAAAGGCCTGTACGTCAACCTGAGCCCCTATGACACCATGCGGGCCGATCCCAAGTTCATGGACCGGGTGATGGAAGAGGTGGTCAAGTGCGGTACCATCGACCGGGTGCGTCTGGTGGACACCGTGGGCGCGGCCAGCCCCGAGGCCATTCGCTATGTGGCCCGCCACATCAAGGAGATCCTGGGGGACAAGGTCTGGCTGGAGGTTCATTGCCACAATGACTTCGGCCTGGCTGTCGCCAGCACACTGGCCGGGGCCATGGGCGGCGCCGAGGTGTTGTCCACTACCATCAACGGCCTGGGCGAGCGCTCCGGAAACACCTCTACCGAGGAGACACTGATGGCGCTGAAGCTGTTGTATGGAAAGGATCTGGGCGTGGATACCACCCGTCTGGTAGAGGTGTCCAAGCTAGTGGAGAAGCTGTCCAACACCCCCCTGCAGAACCACAAGCCTGTGGTGGGCAAGCACTCCTTCAGCCATGAGTCCGGCATGGTCGTGGCAGGTGTTTTGGAGGAGCCCTTCGTGGCCGAGGCCTACGCCCCTGAGCTGGTAGGCGCCCACCGTGAGATTCTGATCGGCAAGAAGAGCGGTGCCAAATCCATCGAGGCTAAGCTGGATACCATGGGCATCCATATTCCTGAGGAGGCTGTGCGCAGCCTGCTGACCGACGTGAAGGAGATGGCCATTCGGGAGAAGCGTTCCCTCAGTGACGAGGAATTCCGGAAGCTGACCCAGAAGTATCAGGGCTGACCGGTCACTTCCACTCAACTGCACATCTTTTCCGGCTCCCGTCCGGGGGCCGGATATAATAAAGGAGTCTGATTTTATGAGCATGAATCGTTTTGAAGGCAAGAGCGCCCTGATCACCGGCGCCTCCGGCGGCATTGGCAGCGCCATCGTCCTACGCTTTCTGCAGGAGGGCTGCAAGGTGCTGGCCACCGACATCAACGAAGAGACTTTGAAGAAGCTGCAGGCCGAGATGGACGAGAAGTTCCCCGGAAAGTGCTTCACCATGATCTGCAATGTGACCAAGAAGAGCGAGGCGGAGAAGGCCATGGCCAAGGGCTGGGAGCTGTTTGGCACTCTGGACAAGCTGATCAACGTGGCCGGCGGCTCTCTGCCCGGCTGCCCCACCCATCTGCTGGAGGTCACTGAGGAGCGCTGGGACATGATCATGGATCTGAACGCCAAGAGCACTTTCTTCTTCGGCCAGGAGTTCATCCGGATGCATAAGGAACACGGCACCACCGGCGATATCGTCAACTTTGCATCTCAGGCGGGCATCGTCCCCAACGAGTATGCCCGGCCCCACTACGCCGCCGCCAAGGGCGCCGTAGTCAGCCTGACCCGTCATATGTCCAAGGAGTTTGCCCCCCAGGGCTTCCGGGTCAACGCCATCGCCCCCGGCTACTGTGCCAGCGGCGAGCGCATCCGCCAGCTGTGGAAGATCCGCGATGAGCAGGGTGTGAGTGAAAAGATGCTGTGGAATGTTGCCATGCATCGGCTGGCTGAACCCAGCGAAGAGGCTGCCGCTGTGGCATTCCTTGCCTCTGACGACGCATCCTATATCACCGGAGAGATCCTGAATGTCTGCGGCGGTGGGTTCTGATTTTTGGCTTAGCAAAGGAGAATGCTCTACTCGCTTTTTTGCGGCAGATTACAGATTTTTATTTGCACTGATTTGTAAGAACGAGTTGAGGACATAGTCTTGAAACCGTCGAACTGCATAGGACTGGTAGCGATCTTTTCTGCTAATAAGCACACATTTCCACGGAAACGCAGGAATAAAAGAAAGCGGCGTGACATTCTGATACTCGTGCGCATTTAGATAGGGCTTTGGCAGAATAGTGATGCCGTTACCAGATTCTGAGAGTTTAATGAGGAAAATGCTATTGCTGCTTGAAAGATTTACATTTGGAGAGAAGCCGGCATCCTTGCAGCGTTTATAAATTGCGTGAGTAATCGCGTGTCCGTTGGCAAAGAAGTTAATTTTCTCATCCCTAAGATCTTCCATTGAGAGACCGGCCCGTTGACTTAAAGGATTTTCATTTGGGACAAGCGCTACAATCTCTTTGGTAAATAGGGGCAAGACTTCGAAGGATTGGGATGTATAGATTGATTCACAGTCCATACATAGGCCAAAGTCACATAACCCATCATAAACAGTTTTGATTACCTCATCCGAACTGCATTCATGCAGTTTTAGCTCTATGCTTTGGTGCAACTTGCAGAAATCCGTAATATCATACACGAGATAGAGACTGGAAATCATGGGGGTAACTGAGATGCTAACCGTTCCTCTGCTAATGGATTCTGTGTCTTTGACCCATTCAGGAATCTGCAAGAACTCATTGACGAGGGGAGTTGCAATTTTTTCCAATCGACACCCATAGTCCGTCAATTGAATACGCTGACCCACTTTGCAGAAAAGAGGTACACCGAGTTCTTGCTCCATTTTTTGTACAGTCTTTGTAAGCGTTGGTTGGGCGAGATACAGCGAAGCAGCTGCCTTGGTATAACTGCCCTCCTTTGCGATTTGAAGAAATTGTATCAAGGAACGAATGTCCATGCGTTGAACCTCCACTTCTGTCTGTTTCATAATAGGCAGAATAACACAATTCATAGATGGAAGCAATGGGTTACAAAAAGATAGCTATTTTACTAATCGACGTTGTAATGTTATGCTTACAACATGTACAAGTCTTTTGCAAAATAAGAACCAATTGTTGACATTTTAACTGCAAAATATTTTAACTATGAAAGGATGGTAACTGTGAGCAGTTTGATTAAGGGAATGAAGGTCTATCTCGTCGAACCGATAGATGACATCAACCAGCTCAAGAATCAATTCCAGCCATATATCGATGCAGGACTTGATTTATCCGTTGGTCCCTATGTATCTGAGAGAAACAAGGGGTTTAGTGAGCAGGATCTCATCCGCATCGGCAATGAGTATGATGCCGTAATCGGCATGTCCCGTGAAAAGTTTACGAGAGATATCATTATGGCAAGTGATCGCTTGAAGATGATTGGAAAAACGGGCATCGGAATAGATCATATTGATGTCAATGCAGCTACCGAAAAGGGTATCGTTGTCACAAACACGCCTAATTTAAATGCCCTAAGTGTTTCTGAACACGCGATTTCGCTGATGCTTGCGCTGCTAAAGAAGCTACCTAAGGTTGATGCGCACCTGCGCGCCGGATACTGGCGTGACGGTTCCACATTGGCTGATGAAGTTTACCACAATACTATTGGTATCGTCGGATTTGGCAATATCGGTCGTGGCGTTGCCAAGCGCCTGCAGGGTTGGGATTGCACTTTGATTGCCTATGACCCTTATGTTACGCAAGAGCAGGCCGATGCATTGGGATGGAATGTGAAGATGGTGGATTGGGAAACCTTGTTTACGACCTCGGATGCAATCACAATCCATACTCCGCTCAATGAAGAGACGCGTGGTTTTGTGGGTGAGAAAGAACTTAAGATGATGAAAAAGACGGCTGTGCTTGTGAACACAGCTCGAGGTCCTATCGTAAATCGGGATGCGCTCAATAACGCGCTTCGTAGCGGCGAAATTGCCGGTGCCGGAATTGATACGCATGTCCCCGAACCGGTTGGCTCCGATTACCCGTTGCTGGACCTTCATGAAAATGTAATTCTCACTACGCACAATGCCGGTTGGGCTCGGCCAGCGCTCTGCCGTTTGGCTGAGATGGCAGCCAAGAATACGATCGAGACTTTATCCGGTAACATTTGTGAGAACGTCTGCAATCCCGAAGTAGAAAAACTTTGGAGAACACGCTTCGGCTATTAAACAAGATAGGATTGGAGGAGGAATGGATAAGAGACTGCTTCTTTCTCGCCTTGAAAGAATTCAAACCGGCAATATTGCTGACGCGATGGTAAATTTAGGCATTCCCTGCAAAACAATAGAGGGACTTTGGCCGCTTAGCTATGGGCAAAAGCGAGTAGCAGGCATTGCAGCAACGATTAAACAAATGTCCCGCAGCGCAAACAGGGACCAATACACTTTGACAAAGCATCCTATTTTTATTGACAACGATGTGGATGAAGGTATGATTTTGGTTATCGATGCAGGCGGGAAAGCTGATGTGTGCACAGGTGGGTCACTTCTTGCATACAGGGCAGAACGAAATGGTGCAGTCGGCATGGTTATTAATGGCTGCCTGCGTGATGTCGATGAAATAAGGAGTCGGCAATTTCCTGTGTACTTCAAAGGCGGATGCCCGATTAAAAGCAGCCCCACGCTTGAAACGGTTGGCATCAACATCCCAGTTGAAATTGGAAATACTCAAATATGTCCGGGCGATTATATCGTTATGGATGCAACAGGAATTGTCATTATTCCCCCTCAAAAAGCGGAGCAAATTTGCAACGAAGCAGAAAGAATCCAGCAAGGCGAACTTAAAGTTCGCAAGATGGTAGAACAAGGTGCATCTGTTATGAACTCATTCGCTAAAGTATTTAAAAATGACTCAAAAGAGTAAAAATGGAGGTTATAAAAATGAAACGAATCGCAGCTTTAACCCTTGCACTCGTTATGTCATTGTTCTTATTGACCGCATGCGGCGATAAAACCTCGCCTAACCCAGATGATCCCAATTCAGCCGACAAAGCAACACTGAGCCTTACTTGTGCACATGTTATGAGCGAGGCAGACCCCTACCACACCGGCGCGCAGGCTTTCTGTGATCTAGTCACCGAAAAGACAGATGGTCGAATTACCTTTACCATGTTTCCTAATGGACAGATCGGTGCTGAACGCGATATCACCGAGGGTGTCTCGATGGGTACGGTCGATGTTGCGATTGTGACGAATGCGTTTTGCGTGAATCTTGCTCCGGAAATGGGCGTTTTGGATTTTCCCTATCTGTTTCAAAGCCGCGAGGAAGCCTATGAAATCCTGGATGGTGAAATCGGTGACGAGTTGTTCTCTTATTTGGAAGCTTCCAATATCAAGGGGCTTGCCTATATGGAAAACGGTTTTCGCAATCTGAATACCAGAGATAAGTTGATTTCTTCTCCGGAAGAGATTAAAGGAATGAAGATCCGCACCATGGAAACTCCAGTGCATCTAGCTGCTTTTAATGCTGCTGGTGCCAATGCTACGCCTGTTTCCGCAGCCGAGTTGTTTACGGCGCTCCAACAGGGCACTGTCAAAGGCCAGGAGAATCCCATCAAATCTATTTATGATTACAAATTTTATGAGGTCTGTCCCTATATCACAAAAACAGAACATTTTTATTCCAGTGCAAACTTGATCATGAACCTTGATGTGTGGAACAACCTCTCTGATGAAGACAAGGCGATTTTTGAGGAATGCGCAGTTGAAGCGACCCAGATTCAGCGTGACGCGTGTGCAGAGAGAGAAAGCGAATGCCTGAGAATGATGACTGATCTTGGTGTTCAGATTGAGGAAAATGTAGACAAGCAGGCATGGGCTGAAGCAATGCACCCTGTATATGAGGATGCAAATATGATTGCTCAGTATGGTGTGTATTTGGATAAGATCACCGAGGCTTTGGGGCGCAGCTAAATATGAATAGGGAATACCGGCGGAGACAATATCTCCGCCGGCTGAAAAGGAGATGAAAAAATGAACCCATCGAAATTGGATGTAGCCATAAGTTGGTTGGACAGGGCAATTGAGTTCTTGCTTTTTATCATTACGATGGTAATGCTAGCAGCGGGTGTAGCGCAGGTTTTCTGCCGGTATATTTTAAATTCTTCCCTGTCGTGGAGTGAGGAACTCATGCGGTATTTGTATGTTTGGATGACCTTGGTAGGGACATCCCTTGCTGTCCGGCGCAAGCAGTTCACTACGATTGAAGCTGTATATAATAAAATTTGTAGTGCATCCCCTGTGGCGGGCAATGTGCTGATGGTTCTGTGTATTATATTACAGATTGGATTCTTTATTATGCTTGCAGTCTATGGCCAGCAGTTGGCCGCAAAAAATATGATGCAGAGCTCGCCTGCAATGGGTGTTTCCGTCGGAATAGCCTATATGATTTTTCCAATAGGCGGTTGGCTAGGTATCATTTACAGCTTGATTGAACTTTATGACCGCTTTGGCAAGGGGAAAGGTGGAAATGACGAATGACGACATGGATCCTTATTGGAGCATTAGGCGTTCTCATGATTGTAGGACTCCCTATTGCGTTCAGCTTGGGTTGGTCCGGCCTATTTGCCTTAATGGCACAGGGTAAAACACCGCTCTTAGTATTCCCGCAGAGGCTATGGACGGCAATCGACTCACTCCCCATGCTTGCAATTGTATTCTTTGTTATTTCCGGAGATTTGATGCTTCAAGGCGGCATTTCGAAGCGACTGATCAATTTTGTTATGGCGTTCCTTGGAAAAGTTCGCGGGTCTATGGCGGTAGTTTCGCTGGTTGCTTGTGCTATGTTCGGGGCGTTATCGGGTTCAGCCCTAGCAACTACGGCTGCTATTGGCGGCATTATGTATCCTGAAATGACCAAAAATGACCGCTATGGCAAGGTCTTTACAGCAACACTTGAGGCAGCCGGCGGAACTCTTGGCACGATGATTCCGCCAAGCATTACTCTTATCCTGTATGCAAATGTTACCGGAGCATCCATTGCAGACCTTTTTATTGCAACAGTCATTCCCGGCCTTATTATGATGACCATGTATATTCTTGCGGCATATACATACATCTTTAAGCGGGGCTATGACAAGACAGCTTCTGTTGCCGTGACAGGAGCAGTAGAGCGCCTGCAGGAAAAGACAGATAAGCAGGATCTTCCGAAGTTGTCTTTTGGGCGAGCGTTTCTCGAAGGGGTTTGGGCGCTACTTATGCCAGTTATCGTTCTTGGCAGTATTTACAGCGGATGGTGTACTCCTACTGAATCGGCTATTATCGCCTGTGTCTATGCAACGATTGTCGGTTTTTTTGTGTATCGCGAGATGACCTTAAAGAAATTCTATTCGTGTATTGTTAAATCCGCTGTTACAAGTGCAACGATTATGCTGTTGTGTGCTACGGCAAATTACTTTGGCTGGGTCATGGCTATTCTGAGTATCCCCGCGAAGATTATGGCCTTCTTAACAGCTGTTATGACATCGCGTTTCATGTTCCTGCTTGTAATGAATATCGTGTTCCTTATCTGTGGTATGTTTATGGATACGTCAGTCATCGTTTTGCTGATTATTCCTTTGGTATATAAGATGGCAGAGCCGCTGGGGATCAGCCTCGTTCACTTTGGCGCAATTTCCTGCATCAACCTCTCCATGGGCATGATTACGCCGCCGTTCGGTACCTCGCTGTTTGTTTCCGCCAACATGACCGGTCAGAGAATCGAACCGATTTACAAAGAGGTTATACCATACTGTCTGTTTGGCATTATCGGCATATTCCTCGTTACTTACATTGAGCCCTTGGCTATGTTCCTGCTGAAATAAAAGACGCGAAAAAAGAAAGAAGGAAAGATTATGGGTATGCGCATTATTCCAATTAAGGTTGGAAATGAGATGTGGGCAAAGTCCTACTTTGTTGATGGCGGAGCCTATGAGCCTGCTGTAGAAATCCCTCATATGATGTTCTTCATTGAGGGTGCGGAAAAAAATATTTTGGTCGACACCGGTGGACGAGATCCGGACTCTGAAAGCGGGAGGCTTCACAGCAAGACCTATACTCGTACCGCAGAGGAAAATCCAGTTGTTGCACTAAAAAAAGCCACCGGAAAGGATCCGGAGGACATCGACATTGTTCTTCTCTCTCATCTGCACTGGGATCATTGCGGAAATTGCCATCTGTTTCCAAATGCCGAGTTCTATGTTCAGCGCAAGGAACTACTTGACAGCATCGATCCGATTCCGCGCTTTGGAAAGACCTATGAATCGTTCAACATCGGTGTAGTTCCTCCTTGGGCGCAGCAGGGCCTGAAATGGCATTTCCTTGACGGTGACGCGGAGATTGTTCAGGGGGTTAAGGTATACGAGATTCCCGGCCATAGCGCAGGCGTAATGGGGATTTATGTTGACACGGATGATGGCCCCTATTTTCTCGGTTCTGATGCCATCCCACTCTATGATAATATCGTAGATGGACAAGTCAAGCCGGGAGCGCTGTGCCTAAATCTTCAGCAGGCGTACTATAGTACGGTGAAGATCAACAATCTTGTAGCAGAGACTGGTATGAAAATTATCCCAGGTCATGATAAAGCAGTTTTGGAACACAAATCTTATCCGGAAGTTTGAGATACAAGGAGATGGATTACTATGTCTAAGGTAATTGGCGTTTTGGGGGCCGGACACATGGGGGGCAACATGGCACAATGCCTAAAGGATGCCGGCTTTGCGGTTTTCATTTACGATGCGGTGGACGCTGCGCGTGAGAGAATGAGTGATCTTGGCATGAATGTCTGCCAGTCTGCCAAAGAGTTGGCAAGCTCCTGCGAGATTGTGTTGACATCCTTGCCCAACAGCAAAGTTGTCGAAAAGGTTTTGATTGAAGATGGATTTCTTAGCCTTATGAAACCAAATGCTATCCTAATAGAGACTTCTTCCACTATGCCTGAAACAATGGAAAATATCGCAACTGCCGCCGAAAAATGCCATGTGCATTTGGTAGATTGTCCAGTGAGCGGAGGTCCAAATGAGGCGCGCAACGGAAAACTCATTATGATCGTCAGCGCAGAGAAACAAGCAAGAGAACGCTGTCAGGATATTATAGATGTTCTTGGTGGAAAGCAGTTTTATGTCGGGACAAAACCCGGTGCAGCTAAGGCTGTTAAAATTGTCAACAACACTATGTCCATGGGTAATTTAGTCGTTGCCTCTGAGGCGTTTTCCCTTGGTGTGAAATATGGGCTTGATCCGCAGAACTTGTATGACATTCTTAAGGTCAGCGGCGGAACATCAAATCAATTTGCCAAACGGTTTCAAAAGGTGGTCGATAATGATTACTCCGCTCTTGCTACAGTAGAGATCAGCCGTAAAGATTTGACATTAGCAATTGATTGGGCTGAGACCAAAGGTATCCCCATGAGCGTTGCGCGCCTTGCCCGATCTTACTACGAAAAAGCCATTGCAGAAGGCCGTGGGGACGAGGATATGTGTTCGGTTTACCATGAGTTCCTGTGAGGGTAGGCATAGAGCAGAATATAAATGAAAACACTTACAAACGACGGATAAACGACGATCAATGAACTGAAACACGAAGCCGCTCTACGCCTTTTTGCTCTCATAGGCGTAGAGCGGCTTGAGAATTTTCGCTACAATTTTGACCTTGGATTTAGGCACAACAGAGAAAACATTGCGGTAGAAATGCACCGTGCAGCGCTGGTATTTGGCGTCCGGGAACACCTCGCCCACGGCCTCCAGCATCCCCATGCACTTGTCGCCGACGATGAGCTTCACACCATCCAAGCCGCGTCCGCGGAGCCACTGGAAGAAGCTGACCCAGCTGGCCTTGTCCTCCTTCATGCCCTCGGCAGCGCCCAAAACCTCACGAAAACCGTCCTCATTCACGGCAATCGCCACCAGAATCGCCACATTTTCGTACTCTCCGCCCCAGTTGCGGCGCAGGTAGATGCCGTCCACGTAGACGTATGGATAGCGCCCGCCCTGCAACGGGCGGTTGCGCCAGTCCTCGATGTGGACGTAGGCTTTCTTACTGAGGCAAAGAACATTGCCATCAATATCGGCATGGGAAAAATCCGAACCTGCCGTTTACACTGATTGACGAGGGTAACACAACTTCTGCCAATACTGCTGCCCTCTATACAGATTCACTTACCGGCGGTTCAAACTGGTATAAGGACATTTCTGGCATGAAGGTTCTGGACAGCGGTAACAACGAAAAGGTTATTACCTCAATGGTTTGAAGGGCCGCAATAGGCAAAACTTTCAAGCTAAAATCTGTCAACTAATTATCTGCTTTTTATCGAAGCGCTCGAGCATTGCTCGGGCGCTTCAGTCTGTTAAAAACAGCATTGGCTGAACTTCGCGGGTGGCGATGTTGGTTTACTTTGTAGGGCTTATTATATAGGTGAAAACTCAAGGGTTGGTTCCGTCAATACACCATTTATACAGCAACAATACGTATTATCGAAATTGTAAGCCAGGTAATACGCACGGAATACATACATAATACGCATTGTGAAAATTACCTCCTGCCAACATGGCACAATATACTGTAAACATCCAGTCTTGACATATACATTATATTGTGGTATATAAGAATTGTTATTGAGTTTTGCACGATTTCCTCCTCGGAGGCGTAGGCCGCCCAGCCTATGTGCGGAGAGATCCGCCTGTGCACGTAGTTAGGTTTGTATATTGTGTAACGCTTATGGGGGATTACTATGCCCTTTTGAGAAGCAGATTTGCTCTGTGTTTGTGTGGATTTTTGCCGAGAGGATTTGCAGCTGCTCGGCACATTGGAAAGAGACGAAAGGCAACTTTATGCCAGTTCGTCTCTTTTCGTATTCTGTAGACTATGGAAAAACTCCAACTATACAGCCCTTGGAGGCTCTGCTACAATAGCCTTGTATTAGGAGTCTCGCGGTGCACTGGGCAGGAAATATCTGCTTGCCGCGACGCTTCCTTTGGGCGAAGTAAGTGAGGGCGGAGTAAGTTAGGGAGGAACGGCGACTGTAGTGGGACAAGTGCGCCCATTCGTCTGAAAAA
>ENA-UOJH01000407-UOJH01000407.1-human-gut-metagenome-genome-assembly--contig:-C148-NODE-407-length-41768-cov-4.576463_pt1 | contig 41768 bp, 38 predicted proteins | sample MGYA00242345_ERZ723892 | MGnify/ENA metagenome assembly ERZ723892 | reverse complement strand
TCGCATATTGTCACTTCCTTGCTTACATATATTTATAGCTATTATATCGGATAAGTTCTTGCAATATCTATCTGGAATGTTGTGAAATGACCTTTTTTTGTTGTGAAAAGGGGCTGTGGCGAATGAATGATCATCATGACCAGATAATCCAGACCCATTTTTTCCAAAGTCTCATCAATACTCTTGGCTGCCGACTCATAGGTCTTATGCTCCGCAGCGACCTTCGATACGACAAAAAGCTGCTCTCTCGGCACACCACAGGTTCTGACACCTTCACCGACACCGCGCTCATTACCGTAAGCCTGCGCTGTATCAATATGACGGTAGCCCGTTGCAACAGCAGCCCTAACTGCATCTGCCGCGTCCGCATCATCAATAAACCATGTTCCAAGTCCAAGCTTTGGTATCTCCACACCGTTGTTCAATGTATAATTTTTGCTCAAAACACTCATCAGTTCTTACCTAAACTTTTCAATTAATCTTCTTTCCATACTTCCTTAGCCATGTTGAATACAGCCCATGCCTTTGGCCATCCCGCATAAAATGCTACATGAGTGATAACAGCAGCAATCTCCTTTGCTGTAACTCCGTTATTCTTAGCATTTTCAAGATGATACTTAAGTGATGAATCTGTCACGCCTGATGACATCAGCGCAACTACTGTGATTATGCATCTTGTCTTTAAATCAATATCTTCGTTGTTCCAGTTCTCCCCGAAAAGCACATCATCGTTAAAATGTGCAAACTCCGGTGCAAACTCTCCCAACGCATTTTTTCCTGCTGTCTGTACAATCTTAGCCATTGTAATCCTCCATTCCTGCCATATAAGACACTATCCTAATCTGTTATATTCTTCATCAGTTACAGGATCACACCATTCATTACTTGTATTCTCTCCCGGAATCTCTGCAGCAATATGTGAAAACCAGCTGTCCTTCTTAGCTCCATGCCAGTGCTTAACTTCTGGTGGAATTGCGATTACAGTTCCCGGCTCAAGGCTTACAGGCTCCTTGCCCTCTTCCTGATACCAGCCCTCTCCAGCTGTACATATAAGCATCTGTCCGCCGCCCTTTGTTGCATGATGGATATGCCAGTTATTACGGCATCCCGGCTCAAAAGTCACATTTGCAAGAAAAAGCCCGCACTTAGAATCTGTCAGCGGATTCAGGAAAGAATCACCAATAAAATACTTAGCATATGCTGTATTTGCCTGACCTGTTCCGAAAACATTCTGCTTTTCAAAATCATCCTTATCCATAAATTTCATGATAATAACACCTCTTCTTTCATAAAAATGTAAATTATTTGATACCTGTATGATACGACTTGAAGTTAGCTTTAGGGCAAGAGGTTTATGAGATTTTATATAATTTTTTTCACAAATGTGATGTCTGGTCTTCCGCTTTGGTGCACCGACTTGCGTTTTGGACTTCCGCGTGCCTCCCCTCCGCTTCAAAGTCCATTCCACAGCTCTTTCTCGCTCCTTTTGGACTTCCGCGTGCCTCCCCTCCACTTCAAAGTCCATTCCGCAGCTCTTTCTCACTCCACCACGCAAAAAAGGCGGATTGCAAAGCAATCCGCCAGTCTCAATCAACCAATCCAATCCTCCATCAGCCAATTCCACCAAGTAAAGCACCTGCAATAAGTGCAACAAGTGAAAGTGGAACAAGGACATATTTGCCAAGTGGTACAAACCACTTTCCAATAGGCTTATCTGCACCTGCATTAACAGCATCAACAGCAAACTTCTTTCCTGCAACCCAGAAGAACATAATTGCTGCGAGCATTGCGCCAAGTGGGCAGATGTAGATAGATACTGCGTCCATCCAGCCTGATACAATACCCTGTATTACAAGTGACACAACACAGCCAGCCACTGCGATAATTCCAACAGATGCAACACGGTTAAGCTTAAGCTTCTCCTGAATAGTTGCAACCGGAGCTTCATACAGATTAACAAGTGAGCTCATGCCGGCAAACAGAACACATACATAGAATACAATTCCTACAATCTTGCCACCCGGCATACCATTAAATACATTTACAAGATAGATAAACATAAGTCCGGGACCACCTGAAGATAACTCGGCACCGCCTGCTGCCATACCAGGAATAATAACAAATGCAGCTAATAAAGCAGCAATAGTATCAAATACTGCAACATTTCTTGCAGAAGAAACAACATTTTCCTTATCACTAAGATATGAACCATAGATAACAGTTCCGTTACCTGCGATAGACAGTGAGAAGAACGCCTGTCCAAATGCATATATCCAGAGCTTTATATCAAAAAGTCCCTTAGGATTAAGAGTAAAAATGTATTTATAACCTGCACTTGAACCTGGAAGTGTGAAGATATATATTCCAAGTCCTACAAACATGATGAAAAGCAAAGGCATCATGACCTTGTTTGCTTTCTCAATTCCGCCTGCAATACCAAGTGCCATAATAACAGCAGTTACAACCATCGCGATTATAAGCCACATATTATTGCCAAATGAGCTTGCTGTACTTCCAAACATACCACCAATAGCTGACATATCATTGCCCATTGCTGAAAGCTTTCCAGAAAATGCAAGATAAGTATATTTGAATATCCAGCCAACAACTACAGTATAGCCCATTGCCAGAGCCAGTGAGCCAAGCACAGGAATAAAACCAATTGCCTCACCTGCTTTTCTCTTTCCTGTACGCATCTGCATACAGTCGCCAAATGCTTTAATAGGTCCGCCCTTAGTCGCACGGCCAAGTGCCATCTCCTCGATAACACCTGTTGAACCTATCAATATTACAAATAATACATAAGGTATTAAAAATGTCATACCACCCCATGCAGATACCATATATGGAAAACGCCATATATTTCCCATTCCTACTGCTGAACCGATACAGGCAAGAATAAAACCTGTACGGCTCTTAAAGCCATCTCTTTCCAATTCAATTCCGTTATTTCCCATAGCTTTAGTTCCTTTCTTCCTCATATTATGAATAGCCGTATTCGCTATACATTTTCCTGCAAAGATATCTTATACGCAAAAAAGGCAAAGAAACCATTACCCCTTCCGGGTCATGGCTCCTTTGCCTTTGATGTCTGTATAATATACCATTGTGTTATTCCTGTAAAATACATGTTGGTTATAAAACCATAACCAGAAATAATAGTTAAACTACATAATCCACATCTGTGCCAGATACATCACAACTGGCATTGTAATAATTGAAAACAGCGTTGACAGGCAGACCATACATACTGCCCGCTCATAATCCTGCCCGAATTTCTGTGCAAATATTGCCGTACTCGTTCCAACCGGTGTTGCCGCAGCAATTAGTGTAATCATTCCAATCTGACCGTGTCCCGCCGGTATAATATAAAGCACAAGCAGTGTAAGCAGCGGAATTATTATAAGCCTGACAAACGATGCCAGATACAGGGACGGATTAAGCAGTAAGTCACGGATCCTGACACATGACAGATAATATCCCAGTACTATCATGGCTGCAGGTGTATTAAGTGCCGCAACTCCAGCCATCGTGCTGTTTATTACACCTGGCAGTTTAATTCCCGTAATAAAAAGAAACAGTCCTATAACAAGTGATATTGTCACAGGATTGACGAATACCTTTTTTATATTTATCATATCTTTGCGGCGGGTTATTATCACAATTCCATATGTCCACTGCAACAGATTAAGAATACTTGCAAATGATGCAACATAGAATGCCGCTTCATTTCCAAATACCGCAGTTACAAGTGGAATTCCGATAAATCCTGCGTTACAGAAAGCCGTTCCAAAGTTGTCTATCGGCTTTCGCATGCCGTATATTATATATGATACAGCTATCGCCACTGCAAATGCAGCTACAGCCAGTACCGCCGACATAAGAAGTCCATACAGCTTCTCCATCGTGAAATCTGTTATATAGCTTCTTATAATTACACACGGAATAACCGCATACAGCAGAATATTGGCCATATCCTTACTGCCATGTTCTGTAAGCAGACCTGTTTTAGACAGAATCAGTCCCAGAATCATAAGAATAAACATTATAAATGTCTGCGTTAATAATATTTGTGTTATCATAATCGTAAATATCCTGATTTCTATATTATGTTAATTGTAATTTTTATAAAATACTACATACAAGAGAGGTGCGAACATGGAATTATATCAGCTCAGGCAGTTTCAGGCTGCCGCCAGACACAAGAATATGACCCGTGCTGCCAGTGAACTGTGCATAGCACAGCCGGCATTAAGCAAGACAATCCATAAGCTTGAAGAAGAATTTGGCGCACAGCTTTTTATCCGTAATAAAAAAGGGCTCGAATGTACCCGTCAGGGAGAAATTCTGCTTGAATATGCAGACAGAATACTGGCTCTTTCAGAAGATGCTGCGCGTGCTGTCAGTGAAAGTCTTGGCGATGCAGGCGAAATAAGGCTCTGTCTCCGCTCAAGTGCAGTTCTTGTCAGCAATGTACTTAAAGATTTTATCCATGAGCACCCTCATGTCAGCTTTTCAATATCTTCTGAACCAAAAGGGTGTGACCTGCTGATTGACTCTGTCTCATCAGCTTATGATATTCCAGACAATGCACATCTTCTTATGACAGAAGAAATCTGCCTTGCCGTTTCATCATCACATCCACTTGCCCATACCGGACACATATCAGTAGAACAGATGATGGACGAGAAATTCATTGACCTTGCAGATACTCCATCTTATTCCGGAGTGTTCAATTCAATATTCAGTAAATGTAAGAAAACTCCTCAGATAGCCTACTCATGCAATGATTACATATTACAGGGCAAACTCATAAGTCTCGGTCTTGGAGTATCATTTGTTGCCTCTGTAACATGGACAAGCAGCAGCCTTCCTGAAAACATAAGCCTGCTGCATATAGATGACTGTCCACATTTCAGAAGTATTTATTATCAGCCGCTTGGCTCATTCTGCTCAGAAAATCAGCGAATCTTCGAGCACCAGCTTGAAGAATATTTCAAAAATTTGAATAATTAATGCACCTCTAATGGTGTGTCTTCACCGGCTGCAAACTGCACAACACTCTTAACTGAAGACTCAACCATGTCAGACACAGCCTGATCTGTGAAAAATGCAACATGAGGTGTGACAATAGTATTCTGGAAAGACTTAAGTATGATGTAATCGTGATTAACAACAAGGTCATCATACTTACGGTCTGTACGGATAAATTCATCCTCACCCTCACAGCAGTCAGTTCCAACTGAACCAATCTTGCCACTCTCAACAGCCTCAATCAGATCCTTTGTATCAACAAGCGCGCCCCTTGCCGCATTTATAAGGATAACGCCATCCTTCATCTTTGCAATTGAATCCTTATTAATCATATGATATGTCTCATCGCTTAAGAAAGTATGAAGCGAGATAATATCTGCTCTGGCATACAATTCATCAAGAGTTACATATTCAACATTTTCAAGGTCTTTTGCAGGGTATGGGTCATACGCAATAATCTTACAGCCAAATCCTGAAAGATTCTTAATCACTGCCTTTCCAATTCTTCCTGTTCCGATAATACCTACTGTCATATTCTGCATTTCACGTCCACATATAGGACCAAGTGAATAATCTGCTGTGTGTGAACGCATCATTACATACAAAGCCTTGCGGATACACATAAGCATAAGCATTACTGTATAATTGGCAACTGAATATGGCGAATATCCGCTGTGTGCAACACGGATTCCAAGGCGCTTTGCTGCCTCAAGGTCAACACTGTTATATCCGATTGTCCTGAAACCGATGTACTTTACACCCTCTGCTGCAAGCTTTTCAAGAACAGGTGCTGACAAGTCACACATGCCATCGCACACCGACATAGCCTCACAGCCTTTGACACTTTCTATATCATCTGCTGTAAATCCGCTCCTATTAATCTGTAATTCCACCTTGTATACATTTGCAAATGTATCAAAATACTGTTTTTCATCTTGACGAACGCTGAATGCTGCTATCTTCATAACTTTTCACTCCTCCTACTTAATCCACTCATATGTAAGTTTTCCAAGAATTTCGATTCCCTTAACAATCTGCTCATCAGAAGGTGTCGAATAATTAAGTCTGAATCCATTAGACTTCTGGCTCTCATCTGCTAAGAACGCTGCTCCCGGAACTGAGAGAACACCTCTGTTAATAGCCTCCCTTACAAATGGTGCAGAATCCATTCCCTCTGGCAGGAATGCCATTACGAAAAGTCCGCCCTCAGGGTGACCGAAGGTTACTGAAGGATGGAATTCCTTCTTCATGCACTCCATCATGAGATTACATTTGTGCTCATACACCTTTCTTGAATCCTCAAGATGTTTGTCGAAATCATAGTTATTAATATATTCATTACAAATGTACTGGAAAAGTACAGTTGAATGTACATCTGTGCACTGCTTTGCAACTGTAAGCGGTCCTGTGAGCGACTTGTTAAATACAAGAAAACCAAGACGGAATGCAGGTGCCATTACCTTTGAGAAGCTTCCTGCATATATAACCCTGCCCTCTGTATCCATCGACTTGATAGTTGGCACATTTTCACCTGCAAATCTTAATTCACCGTAAGGATTGTCCTCTAATATTGCGATATCATATTTGCAGCAAAGCTCATACACTTTTTTTCTCTTCTCAAGGGAAGTTGTAATTCCTGTAGGATTCTGGAAAGATGGAATTGTGTATAAAAGCTTTGCATCAGGATTAGCCTTTAAAGCCTCCTCAAGCGCATTTATATTCATTCCGTCCTGCTCCATTGGGATTCCTACAAGCTTTGCACCGTAAGAACGGAATGTATTAAGGCAGCCTACAAATGCAGGCTCTTCAGTAAGCACAACGTCTCCTTCATTAACAAGTGCCTTAGTTGTAAGGTCCGCACACTGCTGTCCGCCTGACACTATGAAAAGCTCATTATTCTCAAAATCAAAGCCTTCCTTCTTCTCAAGATATTTCTTCATAGTATCACGCAGGGGTGTATAACCTTCACTCAGTCCATACTGTAATAAAGAAACCGGATTCTCGCCAAGTCCCTTTGCCGCTATCTCTTCTATCTCCCTGCATGGAAATGTCTCTGCTGACGGATTGCCACCACCAAAAGATATAATATCCTTGCTTGCTCCTAACTTAAAAAGTTCTCTTATCATCGAACCATGAACACCTGATAAACGATTAGAAATCTCGTATTCCATATATATTTCCTCCTTCAAATACTTACTAATGCAAAAAAGAGCCAGAATCCCCTAAAGACTTCCGGCTCCTTTGCCCTTGATAAATGTATCATACCCCCATGTGTCATTCCTGTAAAATACATGTTAGTTATAAAATCATAAATCATAGCAATAGTTATTATTCGTATTCTTTGTATACTTGTTTATTATATATTGTTATGATATAATTCCTAGTGCTACCCCTCCCATACCTGGTAGAGAAAGGAGGTGGATTGCTTGGATGCACTTGTGTCCTTAATTATCTCTATCTTGGCAAATATAGCTTCATACTATATCTGCAAATGGCTGGACAGAGATAACAGACGGTAGCCAGCCTGGGGACTAAGCCACCCTGCCAGAACGGAATAGAAAACCCCACGAGCCCTAACTCGTGGGGTTTTCGTAGATTGCTTGAATGCACTACTTGTATCCAATGACATTCTATCACATGCCATCAGACATTACAAGTATATTCTTTTTCTTTTCAAATATTATAAAATTATCAGACAACTTTTCACTTACCCCAGCTTCCCTCTTCTCTTAAGATATACGAATGCTGCGACGCATATCATAACTGATAACACCGAGCCTGCTGGTGCGGCAAGTCCCATCGGAAACAGCGTAGCCGGGAACAGCTTTGAAGCAAGATAAGACCCTGGAACTCTCACAAATGTAATCGAAATTATATTATGCATGAATCCGATATAAGACTTTCCATAAGCTGCAAAATATCCGCTGAAGCAGAAATGCACACCTGCAAACATTGTATCAATTATGTAGCTTCTCATATACTGTGTTCCAAGTAAAACCACATTTGAATCAGAAGTAAACAGGCCAATAAGTCCGACAGCGATAAACTGCATAACTATCGCCATCACAACACCATATGTGCATGTTATAAATGTTGCGTATTTCAGTGTCAGAGCCGCGCGGTCATGCTTGCCTGCTCCTATATTCTGGGCTGAAAGCGCTGAAACTGTCGCAAGCATAGACGATGGAATTATGAATATTGCACTTATCATTTTCTCAACAATACCCACTGCTGCCGATGTATCAAGTCCCCTGTGGTTGGCAATCATCGTTATTATAATGAACGCAACCTGAATACAGCCGTCCTGTATTGCAACCGGAATTCCGACCTTTAATATCTCACCCATTACCTCCCGCTGTGGTTTTAAAGCATTTGCAGACACATGTATTCCGGTCTTTTTCACTTTAACAGCAATTAACGATACTATTACGCTAAGTGTCTGGGCAAGTGTTGTTCCAAGTGCCGCTCCTATAGGACCTAAACTGCATGCACCGATAAACAGATAATCAAGCACGATATTAGCAGCACATGCAACAGCAATAAAATACATCGGACTCTTAGAATCACCCATTCCCCTGAATATTGAACTTATTATATTGTAAGCAGTTATGAATGGTATTCCTATATATCATATTTTCTGGTAACTAACTGTTCCTATTACTGCCGGCTCTTGAAGCGCCATAAGACTGACATTCGGGTTTATATGTGATAAAAGAACAACCGTAAGCACAATCGACAATCCCATAAAAAGAGTTATTGTATTACCAATTGCAACACCCGCATTTTTCTTATTATCAGCACCAATCGCCCGGCCGATAACTACCGTTGTTCCCATCGCTAGCCCCACAATAATTACCGTCAGCATATGCATTACCTGACTTCCATTAGACACAGCCGTTATCGAGTCAACGCCACAAAACTGACCTGTTATGAATAAATCGGCCATTCCGTACAAAGTCTGTAAGAAATACGACAGCAGATACGGCAAAGCAAAATATACAATCGTCTTAGATACGCTTACTGTTGTAAGGTTGTTTTCCATCTTCTCTTCTCCTGTTTAAATTGTGCTGTTTTGTCTTTTTGCACTGTGTGGACTGGTGTCTGGCTGTATGTGTGCCTGTGTGGACTCTCAGGTTTTCTTCACCTAGTGGGAGTAAATGCCATAATATGCATAATTCAAAAATTAGCAGCCACCCTCAAAGCAGCTGCCAATATATTAAACCTTACAACCATTGCAAGGTCAACCATTATTCTGTTATTTTCTTTACGGGAATACTTATCTGCCCAAGCCTTTGTTCAGTCTTTCTTGACACAAGCTCATCCCCACACAGTCTCACCATTAATATAATCAGTCATAAAATATACAATCTTGTTCCAAAGCTCATACTCTACAATATGCCTTGTTTCTTTAATTATCCTGAGACATTTTTTAATTACATCTGAAGAATCTCCATCTGCCAGCTCTAACAACTTTTTGTATGTCTTATGCCCCTCACTTTTCTCTTTCTCTGTCCATCTCACTTCTTCGGTATCCTCTATTTTATTAAGAAAAATATACATAAATACCGGCATATCTTTTTCCTGTCTCCATTCCATACATTTATCCTCCATAAAATATGTCATCCTTCCACTGCCATCATAATAAGTATCAATCCAAAAAAAGTAATGCAAAAATACATTAGCACTACATACATATGATCACCTCTTTGTTAAAAACACTATCATATTCACTTTAAACCAACTTTAAATTGTATTTTAAGTCTCTCTGTGCTACTATTTAAGCATAAGAGTTAAATCTAACTTTAGGTCAACCCAATAATAGTGAACATTTTGTGAATTTTATTATCACATTTGTAAAAAACTAATATCAGGTAAGCAAGGCTTACAGAAAGCAGGTGTGTTATGTACACAATAGGACAGGTTTCAGAAATGTTTAATCTTCCCGTTTCAACATTAAGATATTATGATAAAGAAGGATTATTCCCTTTTATGCAGCGTACCTCTGGAATAAGACAGTTCTCTGACACAGAAATTGCTGCTCTTAAGCTTATTGAATGTCTCAAAAAATCAGGTCTTGAAATCCGCAACATCAAGCAGTTTATGGAATGGTGTCAGGAAGGCAGCAGAACTTACGAACTCAGAAAACAGCTTTTTGAGAGACAGAAAGCCGCTGTTGAAAAAGAGATGGAAAAAATGCAGGAAACTCTTGATATGCTTACTTTCAAGTGCTTCTATTACGAGCAGGCTATCAAGGACGGCAACGAGGACGGAATACATTCAATGCTTCCAGACAAGCTCCCCGCCGATATTCAGACTGCCTACGACAACTCACACAAATAATTATTAATTGCTTATTATATTTAACACAAAATATGGAGGCTAATATATGTTCAAATCTTTAGAAGTTAAATATCCTAAGTTTTATCAGGTATTCAGATTCATTATAGTTATAATTGCTTCCGTGCTGTACGCATGGAATTTAAGATGCTTTGCCAAAGTCGCAGACCTGCTGCCAGGAGGCTTTTCAGGAGTCTCCCTGTTATTTCAGGCAATCGGACTACGTTTTTTTTATATCAGCATCCCATTTACAATATTCAATGTGGCACTTAACATTTTCCCAGCTTACATTGCCTACCGCTACATCGGCAAGAAGTTTACCATCTACTCAATCGTGGTAATTATACTTTCCAGTGTGCTTGTTGATATCCTTCCTCCATACATTTTTACAGAAGATATCCTGCTTATAAGCGTATTTGGCGGAATTATCAACGGATTCGCAATAAGCCTGTGCCTCAATGTCGGCACTACCACAGGTGGAACTGATTTCATAAGCATTTATTTTTCTCATATTAAAGGAATAGACGCATGGAACTATATTCTTCTTGGTAATGTTGTGATTCTGCTCATCGCAGGCGGACTGTTTGGCTGGTCAATCGCGCTCTACTCAATAATATACCAGTTCTGTAGCACTCAGGTAATCCAGTTCATGTACAAACGCTACCAGAAGATGACATTATTCATCATTTCTGACAAATCCGAAGAAATCTATCACGCCATAAAGAATACAACCAACCACGACGCCACGCTTTTCAAGGGAATCGGCTGCTACGAGGAAAAAGAGCGCACGCTCATATACTCAGTAATCAACTCCGAAGCGAAACGTGAGCTTATCACATTGATTCGCTCAATTGACAAGCACGCATTTATAAATGTGGTAAAAACCGAAGAGCTTGACGGCAGATTTAACGATATTCCACATGATTAATCAGGACACAGAATATTCGTACTCATATCATATTTTAATCAAATTTCTCCAATAAACTATAGACAATCAATTAACATACACTAAAGAAATGGAGAGATGACTATGATTAAATTAAATAAAATCAAAAGGAATTGCGTAGCCGCAGTTATTCTTACTATGTGTCTTATGACTGCTGGCTGTGCCAGAAATTCGACTTCAACTACTACTGCATCAGGCGGTGAGACTACCATCACTTCAGGCATTACTAAAGAAGACACAGATGTAACTCACGCAGATGATGCTGAGAATTACAGAGTCTCCATTACAAGTGATTTCACTGTGACATCTGATACATCAGATGGAGTTACACAGTCAGGTTCTGTATACACAATCACAAAGGCTGGTGAATATACAGTAGCCGGTCTTTTATCAGAAGGACAGCTTATTGTTGACGCAGGTGATGAGGACGAGATTACTATCGTATTGAACGGAACATCTATCACATGTTCAAGTGGTTCACCTATATACGTTAAAAATGCTTCCGAAGTCAAGATTAAATCAGAAGAGAACACATTTAACGAGGTAATTGACAAACGTGCTGAAGCAACTGACGATTCTTCTGACGACGCCGGTAACGCAGCAATCTATGCAACATGCGACTTAAAGCTTGTCGATAAGGGAGCTTTAGTTGTAACTGGCAATTACAATAATGGTATCCAGAGCAAAGACGACCTTTCTATCAAAAATGTGATTGTTAAAGTTACTGCTGTAAACAATGCCATCAAAGGCAACGACGCCGTTGATATTGAATCTGGAAATATAATTGCAATCTCCGCTAAAGGCGATGGCATCAAGACTTCTAACAGCAGTATTTCTAACAAGGACAACCAGAAGGGAATCGTTACAATCACTGGCGGTAATATTGATGTATATGCAGCCTGTGATGGTATAGACGCAGCCTACGGGGTAGATATATCAGGTGACGGTAACTTAAACATCTATACAGATACTTACTCTGAATATAGTGAAGAAGTTACAACATCTGGCAGTTCTTCCGGTTCAAGCAGCTCTACTAATAAAACTGCTTCTGCCAATACTGTTTCTTATGTGGCAGCTTCTGACACTATCGCCAACGCACCTGGCGGCTTTGGTGGTGGCAACATGGGTGGCATGGATGGTCAGAACGGTGGTAATGCTCCTGATATGAACGGCGGTTCCGGTGGTAATAAGGCCGGCGGCGACCGTCCAGGAATGCCTGGTGACTTTAATGAATCCGGTAATTCTTCTGGACAGTCCTACTCAACTAAGGGTATTAAGGCTGACAGCGAAATAAATATTTCAGGCTTTACGATTAACATAAACTCAACAGATGACGGTATCCATGCAAACTCTGATTCAGGCGTACTTGAAACTGGCGAGGACGGCAAAGGAACTATTGTTATCAATGGTGGTTCAATTACAATTTCTTCTGGTGATGACGGCATGCACGCTGACAAACAACTTGATGTCAATGATGGTTATATTAATATAGTAACTTCATACGAAGGACTTGAGGCCATGACTATCAACTTAAATGGCGGCAAAATATATGTATATGCTACTGATGATGGCATCAATGCCTGCACAGGTGATGGAAAGACTTCTCCAATTGTCAATGTAACAGGCGGATATATAGATGTCACATCTGCGTCTGGTGATACTGATGGTATTGATTCTAATGGAAATTACGTACAGACCGGTGGATTTGTATTAGTTAAAGGCGGCAGTTCATCTGGAAATGTATCAGGATCAATTGATGTAGATGGTACCGTAACGATAACCGGTGGAACATGCGTTGCCCTCGGTGGTGTATGCGAAACACCTATAAACTCTGCTAATGCTTATGTATTAAGTTCCGTATCATTCAGTTCTGGAAGATATTCACTTAAAGATTCTTCTGGCAAAGAAGTAATAAGCTTCACTGTTGACAGTACATTCAGCAACGGCTGGATATGCTCTGACACTCTTGTAACCGGCACAAGCTACACACTCTACCGGGGTTCAGACTCTATTGCAGACTGGACTCAGGAAGCAGGAACAATGGGAGCTTCTGGCACTGGCGGCTTTGGCGGCAACATGGGCGGCATGGGCGGTCAGAATGGTGGTAATGCGCCTGATATGAATGGGCAGAACGGCGGATTCGGCGGCAGACGATAAGATACATCACATTTACTCTCCTTATTTTCTTAAAACAGTCACTGGATTTTGATATGCCCCCTGTCTACTTGACAGGGGGCATATCATTTTTCTGGTGGCTGTTTTCATATATCTCCCTATATCCCGCATAGCATAAATTCCTAATAAACCTACCAAATCATTATCCACCATTACTTTAGTATGTCAATTAAACATCTTATTTTATTAAATTGTCTTTCAAAACCCACTAACTATATACATAATCATAATTTAGTAGGCATTTTCACGGAAGATTTCATCTTTAAGAGCCTCTAATTCAGAAAAATCCAGGAAAAAGACCTACTCAAAAAGCTATTCACAGCTGTTTCGTAGGTTTGCTCCCTCCGCATCAGGTTATAATTCTCTCAAGCAAACCTACTCAATGACATATTATAGGCATAATAGTAGGTATATCCATATTATTCATATATACTCATATATATTAACTCATTTTATCCTTGCTAATCCCTCCCCAATATGCTACAATTCATTTATGTTCACTTTATCAGTTTAAAGCGTTACACTTTAAACCCGTGAAGTAATCTATAATACATTTAATATGGGGGTTTTTATGTTAAAACTAGTTATTCTTATTATCTACTTTGCGGTACTCATAGGCATTGGCTTATACTGCCGCAAGCATGCAACTGATGTTAATGGTTTCGTTCTCGGTGGAAGAAGCGTTGGTCCGTGGCTCACCGCATTTGCATATGGAACATCTTATTTCTCGGCTGTTGTATTCGTTGGATACGCAGGCCAGTTTGGCTGGAAATACGGCATTGCCGCAACCTGGGCTGGTATCGGCAACGCAATTATAGGTTCACTTCTTGCATGGGTTGTACTTGGCAGAAGAACAAGAATTATGAGTCAGCACCTTGATTCAGCAACCATGCCACAGTATTTTGGAAAAAGATTCGGAAGCAATCCATTAAAAATCGGTGCTTCCGTTATCATATTCATTTTTCTGATTCCATACACAGCTTCACTTTACAATGGACTTTCAAGACTTTTCGGTATGGCTTTCAACATTGATTACAGCGTCTGTATCATAATCATGGCAACACTCACCGCAATCTATGTAATTGCAGGTGGTTACATGGCTACTGCAATCAATGATTTCATTCAGGGAATTATCATGTTATTCGGTATCATTGCTGTTATTGCTGCCGTAATCCACTCTAAGGGCGGCTTCATGTCAGCACTGCAGGGTCTTGCAAATGTGTCTGACCCGGCTGTAAGCAATACTCCCGGTATATTTGCTTCATTTTTCGGACCTGACCCATTCAACCTTTTATGCGTTGTAATCCTTACATCACTTGGAACATGGGGACTTCCTCAGATGGTTCAGAAATTCTATGCAATTGATAATGAAGCTTCTATCCAGAAGGGTACTGTAATCTCAACAATATTTGCGCTTATAGTTTCAGGCGGATGCTATTTTCTCGGAGGTTTCGGAAGATTATTCTCTGACCAGATAGATGTCAAGGCTAACGGCTTCGACTCAATAATTCCAACAATGCTTTCTAATTTAAGTCCTGCGCTTATTGCATTAGTTGTAATTCTCGTGTTGTCAGCTTCAATGTCTACACTTTCATCACTTGTAATAGCTTCAAGCTCAACACTTACTATTGACTTCTTAAAAGATAACTTTATCAAGAACATGAGTGAAAAGAAACAGGTATTATACATAAGAATTCTTGTTGTTGTATTCATTGCGATATCTGCAATACTTGCACTTATCCAGTACAAGAGTTCAGTAACATTTATTGCACAGCTTATGGGAATATCTTGGGGTGCACTTGCAGGTTCATTCCTTGCACCATTTATGTTCTCGCTTTACTCTAAGAAGGTTTCCAAAGCATCATGCTGGGCATGCTTTTTATTCAGCTCAATACTTATGCTTGCCAACATCTTCTTCAGAGCAGGCTTCCCAACATGGCTCCAGTCACCTATCAACTGCGGTGCATTTGCAATGTTTGCCGGAATGATTATCGTTCCTGTAGTCAGCCTGTTTACACCGAAGCCAAATAAAGAGCTTGTTGACAGCGCATTTGCATGCTACGAAAAAGAAACAGAAGTGCCTCAGAAAACAGCACTTGGAAAGTAATTCGCAACATATCTAATATTTATATACCCTTTACAACAAAACCTCCTTGTGCTATAACAACCAAAGTTATAAAACACAAGGAGGTTATTTATGGCATCAAAGCTTCACAACGCCCTCGCTAAGAAGCTTCCGGATATACAGATGTCCGAAGCCTTCATAAACTGCGTATTCCTTGCCATGTCCGGTGGACTTCAGGATGCATATACATATTTTACAAGAAATGAAGTATTCTCCAACGCACAGACCGGTAATGTGGTTCTTATGAGTACACATTTTATGATGGGTGAATGGTATCAGGGATTAAAATATCTTCTGCCATTCTTAGCATTTGGTCTTGGCGTATTCGTAACAGAGCGGATTCAGGGCAAATACAAAAATGCTACCAGACTTCACTGGCGGCAGGCAATATTACTTATTGAAATTATTATCTTAATTGCAGTTGGCTTCATGCCCCACTCAATGGACATGTTTGCAACAATAATCGTATCGTTCTCATGTGCTATGCAGGTACAGGCATTTAGAAAAGTCAATGGCTATTCCTATGCAAGCACCATGTGCATCGGTAACTTAAGAAGCGGTACAGACGCACTTTCAGTATTTGTGCGTACTGGCAATAAAACATCTCTTAAGAAAGCCGGATATTATTTTGGCATAATATTATTCTTTGCAATCGGCGCAGGTATCGGTGGAAACCTTTCAATGCTGTTCGGAATCCACACAATATGGATTTCAAGTGCACTGCTTTCAATCAGCGTACTTCTTATGTTTGCGGAGAAATTAAAAATATAATGTAAATGATTCCTTGTCATAGTCATAACACATTCTAACATAAAACCCCAATCCGTGGCATAGATTGTATAAATGAAACTTCCGGAGTCCCGACATGCGAGACTATATAGAAGAACGTGCCACCCAGCTGGCATATTACATAATTGAGCATAAAGCCACTGTAAGACAGACAGCCAAAGTATTTAATGTAAGCAAAAGCACTGCACATAAAGATGTAACTGCACGACTTATGGAAATCAATCCTGAACTAGCCAGAGAAGCCAGAAAGGTTCTTGATGTCAATAAACAAGAAAGACACATCCGCGGAGGTATGGCTACTAAAGAAAAATACCTCCACGCATGTGCCAGATAGTTTTTTATAAAATTGCAGAAACTGTGAGTCCTCGTGTCTTGGATAGGTCTATAAACTCATCTTCACACTGGACAATTGGCAGACTGAGTGCATTCTCATTAATAAGAACGACCTTTCCAATTCTTCCATCTGAAAGTCTCACATCGTTATTAATATACGATGATGCCACATTCTTTAAGAAAGGAAGAATATATTCAGGTTCAAACTTTGTAAATGCATCTTTATACATTGTATCTATTACTTCAAAAGGACATAATGCTCCTCTATATACTCTTGCTGAAGTCATTGCATCATACACATCAGCAATTGCTATAATCTTGGCTACTGCTGGAATATGATCCGACTTTAAGCCAAATGGATACCCTGTTCCATCACATTTTTCATGATGGAGCAGGCATGCCTCTTTAATTCGTATATCAATGTTCTGATTCTTAACTTTCTCATATCCAAAGTTAACATGCTGCTTCATTATATTGTATTCAGCAACTGTCAGCTTACCAGGTTTTGTAAGAATTTCGTTAGGAATCATAATCTTACCTATGTCATGAAGAAGTCCACTTATTGTCAGTATTCTTATATCTTTCTCACTAAACTTAAGCCATTGCCCAAGAATTGAAGCTATCAAAGCAACATTTACACTATGAACATATGTAAGGTCATCAAACTGCCTCATACTGTGCAACATATCAAAAAGCTGTAAACTATTTCTGTTCGCAGTAAGAATCTCATTAGTTCCTTCTATCAGCTTATCTATATCAATGGGACTGTTATTCATAACAACATCGTTAAGTCCTCCTTTGATATCCAGAATATTCTCATCATAAGTCTTTTTAAAATGCTTAAACCTTATGCTTGCTCTTATCTTATCAAAATACTTAACGTTCTCTTTATTAGCAGTTTTTCCCAGAACCTTTTCCAGATCCTGCAGTTCATTATTGGTGTCGTATACCTTTACTTCCAGTATATGATGCCCTGAAATATTTGCTATTATATCATAATTAAGTATGGTATCTTTCTTTGCTAATATATTACCATCTGGCGTATGTACATCATCTGCGAGTTTATCGCCTTCCTGTGCGTCAAATATGAATATCGTCTTATCTGTCATTACTCATTCCCCCAGTATTCACGATACATTTGTCTGTAAAAATGTATTTTAATTATAAAATTCTATATAGAAATTGTCAATTTACTCTTGACGAATGTTTAAATATTGTGTAGTATCTTATGCGGTAATATTAATTGAATATTTTATATCCCTTATTAAGAGCGGTGGAGATACATAGGATCTATGAAGCCCGGCAACCCCTTTTTAGGAAGGTGCCAACCTGAGCGATATTAGTCGAACAATAAGAGGATTTCGATACAGTCTATCGGGTCCCTTGTCGGGGACCTTTTTTTGTGCGAGTAGCGATGAGAATTCTAACGTATATGACACAATCATGCTTGCATGAATTGGGACATATGCGTTTGAATTCGAGGAGCACCGCGACAATGCCAGAATGTAGTTCCGGCATCTGAGCTGCGAGCGCGAGCAGCAGTAACATTGCAGTTCTGGCATTTTGCTACAAGCACGAGTAACGATAAGAATAGACACGATAAGGTATGGGATAGACATATTCACGATAAAATCAAAAGGAGATAACATGGAAAAAAGATTATTTACTTCAGAATCAGTAACAGAAGGACATCCTGACAAAATCTGTGACCAGATTTCAGATGCCGTACTTGATGCTCTCTACGAGCAGGATCCATACTCAAGAGTAGCCTGCGAAACTCTTACTAACACAGGTTTTATTATGGTAATGGGCGAGGTTACAACTAAGGCTAACATAGATATTCCTTCTATCGTAAGAAAGACAGTTACAGATATCGGTTATGACAGCTCTGATAAGGGATTTGATGGTAACACCTGTGCTGTTATGGTTGCATTAGACAAGCAGTCAGCTGATATTGCTATGGGTGTTGATAAGGCTCTTGAAGCAAAGGATGGCGAGATTGATGATTCAGAAGGTGGTGCCGGCGATCAAGGTATGATGTTTGGTTACGCAACTAACGAAACTCCTGAATTCATGCCTTACTCTTCTGCACTTGCGCAAAAGCTTTCTAAGCAGCTTACAAAGGTTCGTAAAGATGGAACTCTTTCTTACTTAAGACCAGACGGAAAGACTCAGGTAACAGTTGAATATGATGAAAACAAAAAGCCAATAAGACTTGATGCTATCGTTGTTTCATCACAGCATGCTCCTGAAGTATCTCAGGAACAGATTCATGAGGATATTAAGAAATATGTTATTGATGCAATCGTTGATCCTGCTATGATTGACGCTGACACTAAGATATACATCAATCCAACAGGCCGTTTTGTAATTGGTGGACCTAACGGAGATTCAGGTCTTACAGGTCGTAAGATTATAGTTGATACTTACGGTGGAGCTGCAAGACACGGTGGTGGAGCTTTCTCTGGTAAGGACTGCACTAAGGTTGACCGTTCTGCTGCATACGCTGCAAGATATGTTGCTAAGAATATTGTCGCTGCCGGACTTGCTGACAGATGTGAGATTCAGCTTTCATATGCAATCGGTGTTGCAAGACCAACATCTATCATGGTTGATACATTTGGCACAGGAAAGCTTGATGAAGAAAAAATCGTTGAAATCATCCGTGAGAACTTTGATTTAAGACCTAACGGAATCATTAAGATGCTTGACTTAAGAAGACCTATCTATAAGCAGACAGCTGCTTATGGTCACTTTGGACGCACAGATCTTAATCTCCCTTGGGAGAAGCTTGACAAGGTTGATGTACTTGCTAAGTATCTTGGTTAATTATTAGCAATTATATATAATGCTGAATTTAAATGGCGGTCAGATAACCAGTAAATCTTCTGGTTATTTGACCGCTACTTTTGTCATCTTTATATCGGAATTTGGGCAGCCTTTCTGCCGTCATCACTGGCGAAAACCCACTAAAAGCTTGAAATCACTCAATTTAGTATGTTGTTTTTTCATCTTTTGACATAATATCTTTTACAAAACCCACTAAATTAATAATACTTCACCCTTTAGTATGTCTTTTTCATGCTTCATCTTTACATCCAGCCGGTGAATCATTATAAATTCCTTAAAAAGACCTACACAATCTGGCTCGTGCCATTATTTAGTAGGTATCCTCAACAAATTTATTTACTTTTAAAATGACAAAGACCTACTCAGATACTAACTAACGCCATCTGAGTAGGTCTTTGTTAAATTATGATATTGAAATCAGCCATTTCGCACCACTCTGCTACTATCGCATCCAGCATCAGCTCACATCTTCACGTCATCACAGCTTCTTCAGCCACTTCTTCCGCTCCATGCGTACAAGGAATATGGCACCCCTGAAGCAAAGCTCTGCCGCCATCGCTATCCACACACCAACAAGTCCATAACTTCCAACAAGAAGGAATGAAAGAACAACCCGAACAGCCCAGAGACTGAAAAAATTCATAAGGCTTGAAACAAGAGTATCTCCTGCTCCACGAAGCACACCTGTTACAACAATTGACGCGCCATACAGTGGCTCTGCAAATGCCTCAATTCTAAGTATAGTTACGCCAAGCTCTCTTACTGCCGGGTCAGGTGTAAGAATTCCAATCATAAACGGTGCAAATATAAACATCAGAAGTCCGGTGAACGCCATTATTCCCATTCCGAAAGCAACTGAAATTCTTCCAAAAGACAACGCAAGCTTTCCTCTGCCTGCACCGATACTCTGTCCAACAAGTGCTGTTGCAGCCTCCTCAATTCCGTAAGCTGGCATATAGCACAGGCTTTCAGCAGTTATTGCAAATGCATTGGCAGCCACAGCCACAACTCCTAATGGTGCAACAATTCTTGTTATCGTAATCATAGCCCCGAACATAACTACATTTTCAAATGTAACAGGAAGAGATAAAACAAATGACTTCTTTATTGTCGCAAGACCTGCCTTCTCATCAGAATCTGTTCCGTAACCCTTAGAAAGCATCGGTGTTCTAAACATCAATACATAAAACATAATAATTGTGGTGACAATCTCTGCCGCCGTTGTTCCAAGTGCTGCACCCATAACTCCAAGACCAAAGCCAAAACCATGCCAACTGAATATGAATATAAAATTAAATATAATATCAAGTAAACAATTCATAGAATTAAGAATTCCCGGTGTTTTCGTATTACCGCAGCTCTGTAACATTCTCGTACCAAGACGGTTAAATCCTAATGCCGGCATAGACAATGATGTTATAAGAAAATACATTGCCGCGTCCTTGTGTATCGACTCTTCTCCACCAAGCCATGCTGGAAGTCCCCAGCTTATCATGGCTCCGGCAGCACCAATAATAATTGATATAAGAAGAACTATTCCAAATGACTGTAAGAACACTCTTCTTGCCCTGTTAAACTTCTTTGCCCCGACAAGCTGTGCCACCTGAATTGAAAATCCAAGTGATGGTGCAGAAGCAAGGCTTCCAAGCAGCCATGTCGTTGTCGATACAAGACCTATTGAAGCCGAACAGCCTGCCCCCAGTCTTCCAACCATAGACGCATCAATATACTGCATTATAATTGATGACACCTGTGCCAGAATCGTAGGCAGACTCAGCATAATTACAAGTCTTATCTTCTGTTCAAATGTAATCTCTTTATTATTTCTTATATAGGAAAGTGTATCTTCCTTCATTTAGCATTACCCTTCTACAATATTTTTAGCATGCTCAAGAGCTGCATCAATATTGGCACAGAAATTATCTCTTCCAATCTCATCCGCAAAGCCAGCATGCTCCATAACTGACATAGGCTGTTCATTAACATGTGAAAGAATCATAACAGCGCCATGTCTTTTACATACCGCATGAATATTTCTTAAAGATCTGAGAGCAGTCACATCCATTGCAGGAACACCTCTCATTCTTACAATAACTGCCTTAGAACCTGATACTGTCTGGATATCAAGAAACTTGTCCGCAGCTGCAAAAAACATTGGTCCATTAATCTCATATACAAGTGTATCCTTAGGAACCTGCTTAAGATTAATACTGTCAGGATCATTATTCTCATCTATATTATCACCAATATATTTCCAGCTCTTAACCTCTGTAACATCAGCCATTCTCTTAAGAAAAAGAAGTGCTGTAAGCACAACACCAACTTCAATAGCAACAACAAGGTCAAATACAATAGTAAGTACTGCTGTTGTAAGAAGAACTAGAATATCGCTCTTAGGTGAAGTCTTGCACAGAGAAATCATTTCTCTCCAGCCACTCATGTTATAAGCTACCATGAAAAGAATCGCTGCAATTGCCGGCATTGGAATCCATGCTGCATATGGCATAAGCACAACAAGGATAAGAAGAAGTGTTACAGAATGCACCATACCAGCAATTGGTGTACGTCCACCATTCTTAACATTAGCTGCTGTTCTCGCAATAGCACCTGTTGCCGGAATCCCACCGACTAGTTCCATATTAGGCTTATGTCTGCTTCCAATCATACCGTCAGAAACAACGCATGATAAAAGTGACTCAATACCTGCCAGTACCGCAATTGTAAATGCATCCGGCAAAAGATTCTTAACCATTATTATATTAACATGTGGTATGCTGATACCCGGCAGCTTGCTTGAAATTGTATATAAATCTCCGATAGTCTTAGCCTGCATTCCAAGTTTAACCATAATTACAGAAACTATAACAGCAATTAAAGATGCTGGAATCTTCTCTAACTTCTTGAATCTAGGCCATATTATAAGAATTGCAAGTGAAACACAACCTACAACAAGAGCCTGCCAGTTAAATGTGTTAATACATTTAAACACTGCATTTAACTTATCAAGTGTCTCAATAGTTGGTCCTGTATACGCAGAAGTATCAAGACCTAAGAAATCCTTAATCTGTCCTACAAGAATAGTAACTGCTATACCAAATGTAAATCCAGTTGTAATTGTATAAGGAATAAATCTGATAAGATTACCAAATTTAAGAAATCCCATGATAATAAGAATTATACCAGCCATAATTGTTGCAACAATAAGGCCATCCATTCCGTTCTGTGCCACAATTCCTGCAACAATAGTTGCAAATGCGGCTGTTGGTCCGGCAATCTGAACCCTGCTTCCGCCAAGGAATGAAATAACAAAACCAGCAAATATAGCTGTGTAGATACCCTGCTCAGGACCTACTCCTGATGCAAGCGCAAGTGCGATAGATAATGGTAACGCTATGATTGCAACGATAATACCTGCAATAACATCATTAACAAACTGCTTCTTAGAATAGCCTTTCATAACATCAAAAAGCTTTGGTACGAATTGATTCATTGTTTTCCCCTTAAGTGGTTTTACCACATTTCTCATATTATTAATAGTGCAGAATCCGCCTGCTCATATATGTAAATCCCGTTTTAATGCGAAAATAATAAGAATAAATAAGGCTGCACACCCATTAAAAGCTGTGCAACCTTAGTCCTGTCAAACATTAAATATTAACTTAATCACGAATTACTCTGCTGTATTTGTTGTATCGTTAACCGTAACATTCTCACACACAAAATCAACTATCTTCTGATAAAGAACCTGATATCCAATCTCTGAATTCATAGTCTTGCCATAAGTATCAAGAATATCATTATAGTCATCATAACCATAATATGAAGCAAGCTCCTCACCTGTTGAATTAATATCATCTGCAGTAACAGTGATATTGTTATCAGCAGCTATCATAGTTACAATCATCTTCTGTAAAAGATACTGCTTTGCATAATTATCTGCATACTCGTTAAATGCATCAAGTGAATCAAATTTATATGCACTCTTAAGATACTCCTCCTTAGAAGAGTATGATGAGCTATATGACTGATATTCTGCATCTACGTTACTGTTAAGAGTATTTATTAAATCAGTAAGTTCTTCGCTTGGATAATCTGAAACGTCAAGTCCATCAGACATCTGTTTATAAGCAGCATCAAATATAGCACTTGAACGGCTTGATGAAGCCTGTGTCTCAAGGTAAGATCTTACATATGTTCTTAACTGCTCAACTGTTGTAACTGAACTATCCTCAATTCCTAATGAAGCTGCATTAGCTGCAACCCACTCATCTGTAAGTTCTGGAACAACTGACTCATCAATTTCATTAACAGTTACTGTGAATACTGTTGTCTTTCCTGCAAGATCTGAATTGTAATAACTCTCTGGGAATACACATGTGATATCTGTCTCCTGACCTACTGTAAGTCCCACAAGTCCCTTATCAAGATCTTCAATAAATTTCCCTGAACCGATTGTGTAAGTTACATCTGTAGCAGTTCCCCCTGAAAATGCTGTTCCATCAAGCTTACCACTGTAATCAAGCTTAATAACATCTCCTGCCTTAGTTGTTCCCTCTGTTATAACATTAGTTGTAGCCTTTGATTCAAGCATGCTCTTGATATAATCCTCAACATCTGAATCAAGAACAACATAATCTGACTCCTTAAGATCAACAGACATTCCTTTCCAGTCTGAAAGATTAACAAATGTCTTATATACTCCTGCATTAGATGTAATTGTTCCTGCATACTCTTCTGCATTTATCTCTGTGTTAGCTGTAGAAGCTTTAGCTTCTTTCTTTTCTGTTTTACCACATGCTACTAATGATGCTGCAAGTGCACCTACAAGTAACACACTAAATAACTTCTTTTTCATATACTTCCTCATTTCTACATACATAAACATTTCTGCCTAACAGCAAGCCTTATATTTATAGCACATTTATCAAAAAAATAAAAGTAATTTCACACTAATTTCACTTTTTTATACAGCGTTAAACTGTTATAATCTCAATGTGTTAATAATTTTTGGAGGATGCCGGTTTATTCCGGTAATTATTCTATGAAGAAATTTAATAAAATAAAATGCTTTTCATATGTGTTTACTGTTATTCTGGCTCTTGGCTTTGTGCTTACCGCCTGCGAAAAACCTGCAGTTACACTGACTACCCCGGAGTCTGTGAACGGCTTTAAGTTAAACACATTTGTGCAGATTGACTCATACACAAGTGTTTCTAAGAATACTCTTACGGAAGCTCTTAATCTGTGTGACTACTACGAAAACATTTTTTCAAGGACTAAGGAAGATAGCGAGTTATCAAAGGTTAATTCTAACCAGACAACAAGCATATCTAAGGAAATGTATGAATTAGTAAGTGCCGGACTTGAATATGCTGCTTTGAGCAATGGAGCATTTGACATAACAATAGGAAGCGTTTCCAGACTGTGGGACTTCACCGCGGAATCACCGAAAGTTCCTGACAGCGGACGTATTGTCGAAGCTTTGACACATGTTGATTACACCAGAGTCAGTGTGTCCGATAACGGTGATGGTACTTATTCAATTAGCAAGCCTGATGATGTCATCCTTGACCTCGGAGCTGTTGCTAAAGGCTATATTGCCGACAAAATCAAAGATTTTCTTGAAGAAAATGGTGTAAAACATGCTATAATCAATCTTGGTGGCAATGTTTTATGTATAGGTAAGAAAACTAACACGGATAACTTTGGAATTGGCGTAAGGAAGCCATTTGCAGCCAATAATGAAGTGCTGGTTGCTCTTTCTGTTGATGATTCCTCTGTTGTATCATCTGGCAACTATGAGCGGTATTTCTATGCTGATGACGGCACATTTTACCATCATATACTTAACCCGGCTACAGGCTATTCTTATGACAATGACCTGTCCGATGTTACTATTCTATCAAAGGATTCGCTTACCGGAGACTGCTTAAGCACTACCTGCTTCTGTCTGGGTCTTGATGATGGCATGAAGCTTATTGAAAGCCTTGATGGAATTGAAGCTATATTTGTGACTAATGAAGGTGAAATTCACTATTCTAGTGGAGCAAAGGCCTATGTAAAGAGCTGAGATATCTCGCGCTACCAGGCTTAACTTAATATCAAAAATGAAATGGAGAACATACAATGATAAGACTCATATTAATCGTTATATTTGCAATAATAATATTCTTTGCCAGCCTTATAATGCTTCCTGTATTCTGGCTTATTGGCAAGTTCAATCAGGATGCTAAGGATCGCGGAAGTCTCCGCTTTGTTCAGGGTGTTTTTAAGGTTGTTCTTTTTCTGTCTGGTGTTACAACAACTGTAAAAGGACTTGAAAACCTCCCTAAAGACGGAGAAGCTGTACTTTTTGTAGGCAATCACCATGGTTTCTTCGACACAATTATTTCTTACACATACATGAAACCCAGAACTGGCTTTGTTGCCAAGAAAGAGATTGAAAAAGTCCCTCTTCTTAATATATGGATGAAATATCTTTACTGTCTCTTCCTTGACAGAAAGAATATGAAAGAAGGTTTAAAGACTATCCTTACCGGTATTGATTACCTTAAAGCTGGAACTTCAATTGTTATATTCCCTGAAGGAACAAGAAATAAAAGCATTGATGGTGTTCTTCCTTTCCATGCAGGAAGCTTTAAGCTTGCTGAAAAATCAGGCTGCAGGATTATTCCTATGGTACAGAACAACACATCTGCTGCATTAGAAGACCACCTTCCATTCTTTAAAAAGACTCACACTGTCCTTGAATTTGGCAAGCCAATCGATGTCGCCAGCATGGACCGCGAGCAGAAAAAAACTCTTGCCAAGGATGTGCAGGATCTTATTGAGAAGATGTATGAGGAAAACAAGGCACTTGTATAATGTGAACGGACGGTCACAACAAGAATAAGGTGTGGTTTTCAGACACGCTCCCGCTCGTGGAAACGCGTAGCGGTACTAGGCTCGCTGCCTCACTTCGTGAGGTGCACTTGCCAAGTGCCGACGCGTTTCCAACGGTCTGAAAATCACACCTTATTCTTGTTATGACCTTACACTTCGCTTAATCTACAGACGCTTGTTTCCTGCCAAAACTTTGCAGTGGCAGGTGGCGGAACCTCATATATGTTTTTTACCACCGTAGTATTCAATCCGCACATCCTGCGCCACGCGCAGCGGGGCGGCAACGCTGGTAATTGATTTTCTACCGGAAGTAGTGGGCTGTGGCTGGGGTGTATGTCGTTTCCAGACCGTTTAAAATGCGTCGGTACTTAGCAAACGTACCTCACGCAGTGAGGAAGTGCGCTTAGTATCCGCTACGCATTTTAACGAGCGGGAGCGTGTCTGAAAACGACATACACCCCAGCCACAGCCCTCCCTCACGGCATAAAAAAAGACCACACCAGCAATCCGCTGATGCAGCCTCTCATCCTTACTTATTCTTCTTAAAAAATCCCTTCTTTTTCTTTTCAGGAACTACAATCTTTCCACCTCTTACAGACTTGATGCCTACAATATAGATACCACTTACTTCTGCCTTGACTTCTGCCTTAATTGGAATCTGGTCAAATACCTTAGGATCACACATAAGTGACATAACTCTTGGTCCAATCTTTGCCTTAACGATTGGCATCTTACGACCTCTGAATGCCTTAGGTGTCTGGTCTAAGACCATCTTAGGAAGTCCGGCATCTTTCATCTTCATCATCTTCTTATCAATGACAAGCATCGACATAACCTGCTTTGCAGCCTCTAACTGTGCGTTATTTGCTTCCTGCTTCTTCTGAAGCTTTTTACCAACAATAGTAAGTGCAACAAGTGCTGCTATAAGTACAGCAATAACTATCAATAAAACAATACTCCAAACTGGCATATTTACTACTCCTTCGTTAACTTTTCATATACTAGTCAATTATATCAAAACAATCAGTAATTGCAAGTGTTTTGTGTTGGACTTGGGTCGGAGTGTGTTGGTATATGTTATTTCCAGACACGCTCCCGCTCGTGAAAGTGCGTAGCGGACACTAAGTTCACTGCCTCACTTCGTTCGGTACGTTCACAACCTCCCGACGCACTACCAACGGGCTCAAAATAACAAATACCAACACACTCCGACCACCTCCCCACAAACTCTTGCTTGGTGCCTTTGGCACCATCGCCTACTGCGTGAACGCTCCCAACAGCCCCGCCTCCGCCCAAGGCGGACAGGGGAAGTGACAGCGTGAGGGGGCAGGGTGTGCATATGCTGTAGCGTAAGACCGTTGGAAAGGCGTCGGCACTTGGCAAACGCACCTCACGAAGTGAGGCAGTGCGCCTAGTACCGCTACGCCTTTCCACGAGCGGGAGCGTGTCTTACAATGCAGCATATACACACCCTGCCCCCGTCCGTCTGCCACTTTCCTCTAGTCAGTCAACTTGTGAAGAAGTGACATCTTCATATCATAATATGCCGGGCTCATATCAAGATAATGGTTATGAGGATTCTCAAATCTCTGCTCTTCTTCCCATATATTATCAGTGAGCTGATCCTGAACATACTTCTTAATCTCATCAATAGATACTCTGTCCATTACACGCTTGCCGTTCTTTACAACAAGCTGCTGTAACTCTACTGCTGTGCAGTTTTCAAAGTATCTGTTCTTCCAAGGCTTTACAGGGTCTACATAGCGGTAAGGCTTTGAAAGGTCAACAACCTCATCAGCACCTGCTATAAGGTCTGCTATTGCCTTTTTATTCTCGTCATATATTCTGTAAACCTTCTTAAGACCTGGGTTTGTTATCTTCTCAACATTTTCAGAAATCTTAATTCTTGGCTGGAATACTCCATTCTCCTCTACTGCTGCAATCTTGTACACAGCTCCAAATACAGGATCAGACTTTGCTGTTATAAGTCTCTCACCTACACCAAAGCTGTCAATGCAGCCGCCCTGCTCTAAGATTGACATAATAGTCCATTCATCAAGACTGTTGGAAACAACTATCTTGCAGTCAGTAAGCCCCGCATCATCAAGCATTTTTCTTACCTTCTTAGATAGGTATGCAAGGTCACCACTGTCAAGACGGATGCCCTTAAGACGCTTGTCCATTGGCTCAAGCACTTCCTTTGCACATCTGATGGCATTAGGAATACCTGATTTAACAACATCATAAGTATCTACAAGAAGCACAGTTGCATCCGGGTAATTCTCTGCATAATGCTTAAATGCTTCAAATTCATCACGATAGAACATTACCCAGCTGTGTGCCATTGTTCCACTGATTGGAATATTAAACATCTGACCGGCAAGGACAGTAGCTGTTCCAACTGCACCACCGATGTAAGCTGCTCTTGCACCATATACTGCTGCATCCATGTTATGTGCACGTCTTGCACCGAAATCTGATACAGCACGTCCCTTAGCTGAACGCACAATTCTTCTTGTCTTGGTTGCAATAAGTGACTGGTGGTTAACCTGTAGAAGAATTGCAGTTTCAACAAGCTGTGCATCAAGTAATGGTGCAACAACAGTGATTACAGGTTCATTAGGATACATAATAGTTCCTTCCGGGAATGAATAAATATCTCCTCTAAACTTAAAGTCAGCAAGGTATGTAAGGAATTCTTCCCCAAAAAGTCCCTGACCTCTTAAGTATTCAATATCATCTTCATCAAAATGCAGATTCTCTATATATTCAATAATCTGTTCAAGACCTGCAAATATAGCATATCCGGCATTATCAGGATTCTTTCTGTAGAACACATCAAATGCAACCTTTCTTTCCTTGTCCTCATCCTTAAAATAACCATTAGCCATTGTAAGTTCATAAAAATCCATTACCATTGTAAGATTTCTCTCATCAAACTGTTTCTTCATAACTACTCCTTTTTCAAAGAAAAATGTACTATTCATCAATTCTAAGTTCTCTGGTTGTTATTGTTATCTGCATATCACAATCTGAAAGATGTTCACAATTCACTTCCATTCCATACACAAGATATATACTTATTGTATCCTCAGTTCGTTCAATTTCAAGACTTTTCGTTATAATACCCAGGCTCATATTTCCATAAGGTGTCTGGTAATAAGTCATATTTTTACTGCCCATGGTAAATCTCATCTTCGTAGATACAACGCCTTTCTTTGTCACTTCTACGCTGTCACCATCAATCTTAATTATGCTGCTTGACCGTTCCTGTGAATCATCATATACTTCCTCATACCGTATATATTCCTTGCCGTTGACAACCGAGTATGTGCCGACATTTATAACTTCGACCTCATCGTCCTGTGACTCAATTACTTCAACCTCTTCACCATCACACGAGGCTTCCTCGTCCATTGTTCCCGTATATAAACCTTTAATCTTAATAAAGACCTTATCCTTATTATTCAATCGTCCTTCCTCCACTGACTGCTTATAACCCAAGCAGTTCATTTATAAATGTTAAATATTTAAATCTGACTTTACAGCCCCTGTCTGTTACTGTCTTATATTCTTCGTCTGTAAGAACTCCTGCAAGCTTTTCCTTAGAATCTTCTGGAACTACGCCATACACCGTATCTACAAAACATAATGGCGGATACAGCACACACCACCAGTTCTTTCCCTCTGCATCACCTATATCAACCCTAAAAGCCTCATAGTATCCTGCTGGAAATGTAACATCACCATAAGATTTAACCGGAAAATAACTTTGCTCAAAATACACGCTTACATCTTCCATAAATCCATTATCCCGCAAGGTTTTAATAGCAACATTTCTGACATTATCACTTTCTGCCTCTAATATAGATCTTGACTCTGAAAGAGAATCTGACTCAGAAAGAACCGGTCTTATGTAATCAACCACTGCTTCCTTAACCTTAAGCTTAACCTCCTGGTCTTCCTGAGAATCACTGTTGGCCCTCACATGGAATCTTATAATACTCTCAGATATGCCTTCTGTAACTGCCTCTAAATTTCCTGCATAAGACACTCTGTAATAACCAATCAGTCCACTGACAGCTATTATAACAATAAGCAGAATTCCAAGTTTCTTTTTAATGTTCATATGATATTTACCCCCTGATATATCTTCATATCTGGGATTATATCCATATATTTCTATAATAAACAGAAATTTACAAACTAACAAAGGCTGGCATATACAGCCAGCCTCCGTGTAATCTAAAGATTATTTGTTAAGAAGTCTGATAATACCCTTTTCCTGATTAGTAATATGCTGTCTTATGACAATCTTAGTATTCTCTTCATCTTTCTTAGAAAGCTTATCAATGATGTCTTTATGTTCGCTGATAAGAATAGAATGTGCTCTTGCATCCTTAACATATTCCAGTCTGTATCTGTACATCTGCTCTCTTAAATTATTAATAATCTGAATAAGTCTCTGATTATCTGTCATTGCATATATAATATCATGGAAATTCACATCAGCATCTACAATTGCAACCACATCCTTAGATATAATTGCTGCCTCGAATCTCTTATTTGCCATCTTAAGCTCTTCAATACGCTCCGGTGTAACGTTACGGCATGCAAGTGTTGCTGCAAGCTCCTCCAGTGCTGCTCTTACCTCAAGAACATCTCTCATGTCCTTCTCTGTTATATGGGCAACCTCTGCTCCCTTTCTTGGAATCATTATAACAAGACCCTCCAACTCAAGCTTTCTGATTGCCTCTCTTATAGGAGTTCTGCTCACTCCAAGCTTATCGGCGAGTTGAATTTCCATAAGTCTTTCACCCGGCTCCATCTCACCACGGAGAATTGCCTGTCTTAAAGTATTAAAAACTACATCTCTTAATGGGAGATAGTCATTAACATCCATCTTAAGTTCACCTTTCATATAAAACCTTGCCTTTCTCTATTACTCTGAATGTGTATTATTTCCACATATATTATGGTGTAAATGTTTCCGTTGTATACACCTGCCTTGCCTCGCCCTTCTGTCTTAAGAACTGCTGACAGGCTGTCATTGATTGTTCATCTGGAAATATTCCAAAAACTGTCGGTCCGCTGCCACTCATCATGGCATTCATTGCACCATGTTCTATCATATCCTTCTTAATGCTGTCAATAACAGGATACAACGGAACTGTAACTGACTCTAAAACATTTCCCATTCTTGAAGCAACAAGTGCAACATCCTTTAACTTAATAGCCTCAATTATTCCATCTATATCTGGATGCAGCTTAACATCTGTGTTATCCAGTTTCTCATACACAAGCTTAGTTGATACATTTACCGGAGGCTTTGCTATAAGAATATGACAAAATGGCATATCCGGAAGCCTTGTAAGCTTCTCGCCAATTCCTTCAGCTAATGCTGTTCCTCTCATAAGACAGTATGGAACATCTGCCCCAATCTCAACACCAAGCTTCATAAGCTCTCTCATTGGAACATTAAGTTCGAAAAGCCTGTTCATTCCAAATAATGCACATGCCGCATCACTTGAACCTCCAGCCATTCCTGCCGCAACCGGAATGAATTTATTAAGATCAACCTCAATTCCTCCATCCAGCTTATACTTATTCTTCATAAGCATAATTGCCTTATAAACAAGATTATTCTCATTCACAGGTAGAAATCCTATATTAGTCTTAATTCTTATCTCTTCCTCCGGAATCCTTGTCATTATAATACGGTCATACAAACCAACAGTCTGCATTACCATTCTTACATCATGATATCCGTTCTCGCGTCTTCCAATAACATCAAGTCCAAGATTAATCTTGGCTCTTGCCTTTAATCTGATACTTTCCATATATTACCTAACCTTGTATACAAAATCCATTTTCAAAACTATTATATTAAAGATATTGTATAAAATCAAGTACAATATTTAAAATGCACTTTTAAAAAGTTTCATTCTTACGGTACTTATGTGGAGATATCCCCTTTGCTTTCCTGAAAGCATCTCCAAAATAATTACTGTCATTAAAGCCACATTCAAATGCAATATCAGTAATTGATTTGTTTGTTTCAAGCAGCAGATTGCAGGCGTTCTGAATTCTTACATTAATAATGTACTCCTTAAATCCAAATCCGGTTGCTGTCTTAAATTTCTTTGAAAGATATGACCTGCTAAGATTAAATTTATCTGCAACATACTCTAAAGACAGATTATCTGCATAATGTTCATATATATATGTGGCAACCTCCTGAATAATCCTGTTATCCACATCTATTTCCTTAATAACATTTTCCTCATAATTCTTACAGCGGATAATAAACAGCAGAAGTTCAATCAGGCCAACCTTTATAAATGCCGGCGACAGCTCATCAGGAGAATCATTTTCAAATAGCAGTTTGTCAAGCAGAGCAACAACATAATCTCTTCTTTTTTCAGGAATATTAACAACTCCAGGCTTCATGCAATTTTCCATAAGTTCTTTACCAGTCTGATTCTGAATCCATTCAGTTGCATCATTTCTAAAGCTTATAACAATTCTTTCATGCATTCCTTTTCCATTATAAGTTGTCCTATGAAGACATCCGCTTGGAACAATAACAAGATCACCTTTTCCAAACTTATAAATGTTGTGGTCAATAAAACTTGTACACTCTCCACTCGAAAGATAGAATATCTCATTAAACGGATGCACATGTGCCCCTACCCCTGTACTACAACTGGTATTACTTCTTTTTATCCTCTTGATATCAAAATCCTTCGACATATCCTGAAACATATAACCACTCCTTATCTCAAACACATTTGCGTCTATTATAGTAATTTTTCTGTATTATAAAGAATATTTTTTCGTTTAATTGTAGAAATCACTGTTTTTTATGCTTATATTATGTATAAAGGATTTTGAAATGTCAACAAATAATCAGTATTTTGATTATTTTTCTGTATTTAAAGAAACATTTTTAACATATTTATTAAAACAAGGGGGCTTATCATGGCAAAACCAATAAGTGAAGATAAAAGAAATATGATTCTTAATGGTAATCTCTTTCATGCAATTCTCATGCTTGCAATTCCAGTTATGATCAATAGTTTTATCCAGTCAATGTACAATCTTACAGATACTTTCTGGCTGGGAAGAATAGGTACTGAGAACCAGTCGGCTATCACGCTTGTTTCACCTTTCCAGAATATCCTGATTAATTTCGGTAACGGCATAACAACTGCAGGTGCAATCCTTATATCACAGTACCTCGGTGCAAGAGAGGATGAACAGGCTAATTCAATGGCTAACCACATCTGCCTTACTTCACTTGCATTTTCAGTATTATGCGCACTTATATGCTGGCTTGTCTCTCCGGGACTTGTGAAATGGCTCGGCGCTGAAGGAAGTATATATAAATACGGACTTACATACATAAGAATTGTAGTACTTGATCTGCCTTTTCTGTTTACCATTAACCTCTTCACATCAGTCAAACAGTCTCAGGGCGACACAGTAAAACCAATGCTTCTTAATATGTTTGGCGTTGTTATTAATCTTATATTAGACCCGTTATTCCTTATGGTTTTCAAATGGGGTATCGCTGGTGCTGCCCTTGCAACTCTCATTGCCAAAATTCCATGTGCAGTGATTGCACTTATTGTACTTACAAGACCAGAACAGCTTATAAGAATTAATTTCAGGGGATTTAAGTTTGATAAAAGCAAGATGGGTTCGATTGTAAAAATCGGACTTCCAACAGCAATCGGCGGAAGCACTATGCAGCTTGGTTTCCTTCTTATGACTAAAAATGTTAATGCTTACGGATTTATTGCAACAAGCGCTTATGGTATCGGAAACAAGATAAACAGCATCATTACAATGCCTGCAAATGGTATCGGCTCCGCCATATCAACTATAGTGGGACAAAATATTGGTGCCGGACAGAAAGACAGAGCAGACAAGGCTTACCATTACGCACTCCGTATGGGTGCACTGTTTCTGTTATTCTTTGGTTTGATTCTGTCAAGAAGATTTATATCTCAGGCTATGGTAACATTTTTCTCAACTGATGAAAGAGTTATTCCGCTGGCAACAGATTTCCTCTCACTTATGGCATTCTGGTGCTGGAGCAACGCATTTTACAATGTCACTCAGGGACTTTTTCAGGGAAGCGGTCACACCATGATAACCATGATTGTCGATGCTTCAAGAATCTGGATATTCCGTCTGCTGACCCTCTGGGTATGTGCCAATGTGCTTAATATGGGGGTTGCATCTGTATGGTATGCTGTCGTAATCAGTAATGGAACATCCGCTGCCATACTTTATGGCCTCTACTGGACAGGAATATGGAAGAAATCTACTATAAAAATTGAAAAAACAGAAGGTTAATTAAAGAAATACATTTACCGATATACACTATAGAAACACTACAATAAAAGTCCAAGGAGGGATATAATGTCATTAAACGGAGTTAATTCAAATTATCAGGCTTATGAAACAAATACTGTTTCTGGTTCTGATAAGAAGGTTTCAACTAAAGAGATTTCTAAGACTACAGCTTATTCAGGTGTAGCGGCAACTTATGAACATTCTTCACAGTCTGAAGGTTTAGTAGCAGCTGTTAACAAGAAAGCCTCTAACGCTTCTATTGTTGCCCAGTTAAAGGCTGACCAGGAAACACGCATGGCTCAGATGCAAAGCCTCGTTACTAAGATGTTCTCTAAGCAGGGAATAACTATTGGAACTGCCGATGATATGTGGAAGGCACTTGCTGGCGGTAACTTCACAGCAGACGCTGACACTATTGCACAGGCTAAGGAAGATATTTCTGAAAACGGTTACTGGGGTGTTAAACAGACATCTGAAAGAATCTTCTCATTTGCACAGGCACTCGCAGGTGATGATGAAGAAAAGATGACTAAGATGAAAGAAGCATTTGAAAAAGGTTTTAAAGAAGCAACTAAAACATGGGGCAAGGAACTCCCTGATATTTCCCAGAACACAAGAGATGCTGTTCTTAAGAAATTCGACGATTACTTTGCTGGTAAGAATTCATAACCAGACATAAAAAGAGGTACAGACTTTACAGACTGTACCTCTTTTTATGTCTATGCCTTCACAAGAAGAAGCTTGGTACCCCGTGGTATAATCACAGACTCTGACAGTCCATCAGCACATTTAGGATTACTTGCCTTTATTGAATCTGCTGTTGTATGATACATTTTAGATACATCCCATAATGTTTTAGTGCCATCAGCAATATACCCGGTCATTGACGGCATCTTTGACAGATCACATTTTTCTTCTGACATATAAGCACTTTTTATGCCACTATACTCAAAGTTTCTAAAAACAATTACATCCAGTGAAACTGATGATTTAACCTCTATTACACCTGCACTGTTTATTGTGGCTGAAAGCTGCTGTACTGACGGCTTTATGTTGTATTCAAGTGAATCCGGACTGACACCGTCAATCTTAACTGTACCTGCAAATGGAATGATTGTATGCACACTGCCAAGCGGCTGACTGTCACTTGATGTTATGTAAAATACATTTGCACTTACAACACCTTCCGCAACCAGCTCTCCTTCTTTATATGTCACATCGTCAAGCTGCACCGTAGCTGTACAGTTACATATCTGCATAAGGTCAGCATAATTCTCAAGCTGGAGATTACCTGAAACACGGCTTGATACATTATTTCGTACAACAAGGCAACGAAGCTGTGTATCTGCATTCTCTATTTCCATATCATATGAAGGCGAGTATATATCTGCTATAACATCCTTCTTACGCTCCTCATATGCTTTTACATCCATATCAAGAACCACTTCAACTGCAATATCGCGGTTTTCACCATCTAAGTCGGGCCGCTCCTCAACTGTCTTTCCAATTATCTGAAAATTAACATATGGAATCATATCTGCATTGCAGCCACTTATATCCAGACTTCCTTCAAATGATGCTGTTGTCTCGTACCATTGCACATTTCCTGTTTCTCCATTTCCTATATACATTACAAATATATCTAAATCACCAGCAAGCTTAAGTCCATCATCTGCAAGCCTTGTATTCAGATTTCTTACATCTACATCATCCCAGATTATTTCTTGTATCTCTGGTTTTCCTGCCGGAAGTGATACATTTTCTCTTATTCTGAAATTATCACGCTGATTAACTGCAAGCTGCACAAATTCCAATTCTTCCTTTAACTGCTGAATGTCCGTATTCTCCGTCTCATCCACACCCGTTATCATCTGTATATCCTGCAGACTCTCGCATATAAGTTTAAGGGTAACTATCGCTTTAACACTTATTTTTCTTGAATTAATTGCTTTAATACTAAGATCTTCTATTGATGCCTGACATGTAACATAATCACCTGTACAGTCACCCGAAAGATTGACATTTTCAGAAAAACTCATTTTCCCTGTCATTTTGACCGGCTGCATTCTTTCTGAGTCTGATGATGCACCTATATAAAGAAGTGAAAATTTTAATTCTCCATCAACTGCAGCTTTATCCTTATTTACCTTTACACTGTCGGTCTGGACATTTCCCCATTCTTTCACTATAAGTTCAATATCATCTTTTGTGTCCGGCACATTAAAATCATCATCAAGCGTAATCTGTGCCACTGTATTACATTTCAAACGATATTCATGAATATTTTCTGTTCTGAGTCTCACAGACTGACCTCCTATACATTCTACATTTTAAAAACAACGCTTTCTTCACGTCTCTCCATCTTAAGCACTATTACCGGATATGTGTCAACCTCATTTACAGCTTCCCCCGCTGCCGGACCTATCAGATTAAGATCAATGTACAGTGCATTATCTCCTGTGTATACATCATTTACCTTAATTGAATATCCACTTGTTTCCCTTGTTCCATAACCGGCCACAACATATGTATAATCCTTAGTCGTATATGTAAGCCTCATCACTTTATCTTTTTTGCTTTCAATAAGCTTCTTAAGCTCTTCCGGCAGGTCTGCATTTTCAACCACTGTATAATCAACACTGGTCTTATTATCTGGCTCTTTGCTGCCAGAACACCCTGTCATGGCACACGCAGGCATAATTATCAACAATGCCAACACAAACGTCATGATTTTTCCCCATAATTTTCCACACATAAAAAACACCCCCACAATAAGACCTATTTAATCTTATGTGGAGGTACTTAAAATATTCATATAAAGTTATTGTTTATGTTCATTCACCATATGAACAGGCACGCTCCCAGTGTCCGTCTGTGGCTTATGCTTTCAGTATTCCTGCGCTTAGTATGAGTAAATGCCGCTATCTACAGAGTTTATTACAGCGTGCAAAAGCAAACGCACTTCGTTTGAACGAGCTTTCACACACTGAACTTATGTATATAGCGGCATTAACTCCTACACAGCTCGTCATAATTCAAGCGTAAGCCACAGACAGACACTGGGAGCTGATTGTACATATTCCGAATGAGCGTAAATAATAGATAGTAAGATTTTTTAAACCTTACACAGCGTATCCCTTACTCTTTATAACTTCTATTACCTGATCTACATACTTCTCGCACTCTTGTGTGCTTCCTGCCTCAACCATTACACGGACAACAGGCTCTGTTCCGCTTTCGCGTACGAGGATTCTTCCATCTGCGCCAAGTGCATTGGCAACTGCCTCAACTGCAGCCTTAACATCTGCATCATCCTGTGCCTGTGTCTTATCTGTAACTCTGATGTTCTTAAGAACCTGTGGATATATAACAAGTGGTGCTGCAAGCTCTGACAATGTCTTCTTCTTTGCAAGCATAACCTCCATCATCTTAAGGGCTGTGATAATTCCATCACCTGTTGTTGCATATTTAGAGAATATAATGTGTCCTGACTGCTCTCCACCTATACGGTAGCCGTTCTCTGACATACACTCATATACATACTTATCGCCAACCTTAGTCTTTTCGTACTCAATTCCTACTGCATCAAATGCTTTGTAAAGTCCGAAGTTAGACATTACTGTTGTTACAACCTTGTTTCCGACAAGCTTATCTCTGTCCTTCATATAACATCCATAGATATAGAGAATATGGTCACCTGTTATGACCTCGCCCTTCTCATCTACACACAGACATCTGTCAGCATCACCGTCAAACGCAAATCCTACATCAAGATGCTCTCTTCTTACTAAATCCTGAAGTCCTTCAATATGTGTAGAACCGCAGTTTGCATTAATATTAGTTCCGTCCGGAGCAGCATTTATAACATATGTCTTAGCTCCAAGTGCGTCAAATACAGCTTTTGCAAGTGTCCATGCACTACCATTAGAAGCATCAAGACCTACTCTTATTCCTTTGAATGAATAAATTGCAAGACTCATAAGATATCCCATATATCTGTTACGACCTGCTGTGTAATCAACTGTACATCCAATGTTTTCTCGTGTTGCATATGGAATTTCTCCAAACTCACCATCAAGGTACTTCTCGATTTCAGCGATAACATCCTCTTTCATCTTCTCACCTGCGGCATTAATAAGCTTAATTCCATTGTCATAGAAAGGATTGTGACTTGCAGAAATCATAATTCCGCAATCAAAATCTTCTGTTCTTGCAACATAAGAAACGCTTGGTGTAGTCGTAACATGAAGAAGATATGCGTCTGCTCCTGAAGCTGTAAGTCCGGCAACTAAAGAATACTCAAACATATAACTGCTTCTTCTTGTATCCTTGCCAATAACAATCTTTGCTTTACCATTCTCATGGTTTTTTCCATAATACCAGCCTAAGAATCTTCCCACCTTAAATGCATGGTCAACTGTAAGAGTTACATTTGCTTCTCCTCTGAATCCGTCAGTTCCAAAATACTTACCCATAATCTACTCCTTAATCATCATATCCGTTAGGATTATTCTTCTGCCATCTCCATGAATCAGCACACATAGTCTTTAAATCACGTTCTGCTTTCCAATGAAGCTCTCTCTCTGCCTTACCTGCGTCACAGTAGCATGTTGCAATATCACCAGGTCTTCTTTCCTTAATTACATATGGTATATGTATTCCTGTAGCAGCCTCAAAATTCTTTACTATATCAAGCACTGAATATCCATTGCCTGTTCCAAGATTATATATTACAATTCCCGGATTATCATTGAGCTTTTCTATGGCCTTAACATGTCCAAGTGCAAGGTCAACAACATGAATATAATCTCTTACACCTGTTCCATCATGAGTATCATAATCATTACCAAATACCCCAAGTTCCTTTAACTTTCCAACAGCAACCTGTGTTATATATGGCATAAGATTATTAGGAACTCCGTTAGGATTCTCTCCTATTGTTCCGCTCTCATGTGCTCCAATTGGGTTAAAGTATCTTAAAAGAATTACATTCCATTCAGGGTCAGCCTTCTGGATATCTGTAAGAATCTCCTCAAGCATTCCCTTAGTTTTGCCATAAGGATTAGTAATCTCGCCCTTAGGGCATTCCTCTGTAATAGGAACAAATGCAGGATCTCCATAAACTGTAGCTGAAGATGAGAATATAATATTCTTGACACCATGATTTCTCATAACATCAAAAAGTGTAAGTGAACCGGATATATTATTCATATAATACTCAAGTGGCTTTGCTACTGACTCACCTACAGCCTTAAGTCCAGCAAAATGTATAACACTGTCTATACTTTCCTTCTCAAATATCTCATTTAATGCTGCAGCGTCATTGATATCTGCCTCATAAAATGTAACTTCCTTTCCTGTAATCTTCTCGACTCTTTCTAAAGACTTTCTGCTTGAATTAACAAGATTATCAACAACTACAACATCATAACCTGCATTCTGAAGTTCTACTACTGTGTGGCTTCCAATAAAGCCTGCACCGCCTGTAACTAATATTGCCATTGTTATCTCCTTTATGTTCTATACTAATATAGCCACAAAACTTCATATAACATCTCGTTCTGTGGCTTATTATATGTCTTATGTTACGATATTATTTGTCGCCTTTCATCATACGCTCAGTTGACCATATTTCAACCTCGTACCTGTTGCTCTTATTATATCTCTTTCTAAGGTTCTTGAGCTGCTTTAAGTACTCTAACGTAACCTTTCCTGAAAGCTTTGATTCACCTTCAGTTCTCTGCTGGAATTTGTATGGAATCTCTACAACCTTGCTATATGTACCCATTGCAAGAACCTCAACCATAATTTTCCATCCAATTGGCTGAAGGTCAGCATTCTCAATAACTTCTCTTCTGAACATAAAGAGTCCGCTTGTAGGATCTGATATCTTTCTAAGGCAAGGCAACATAACCTGTCCTATCTTTCTTGCTGTTCCAGATACGAACTTTCTGTACCAGTTAAGTCCGCCATCATCTCCACCTGGAATAAGCCGGCTAGGTATACAGAAGTCTGCACCACTTTCCATAGCCCTATACATATATTTAAGAACGATTGGTGGGTGCTGTAAATCAGCATCCATACATGCCATATATTCGCCCTTTGCAAGCTTAAAACCATCAAGAACAGCAGTTGCTAATCCTGTTCCATTCTTTCTATGTTCCATTCTCACCTGTGGATATTCCTTAGCAACTTCCATAATCACATCAGGTGTATTGTCCTTACTGTCATCAACAAAGACAATTTCATAATCAACACCCTTCAAAGCAACATCAATCTGTGCTACAAGATTTCTGATGTTCTTGCTTTCATTAAATGTTGGTATTACTACTGATAACATTATCATACTCTCCTTTAAAAAGAATTCTCTCGTCATTATACATCAATATACAACAAAGTAAAACATTTTTTTATACTCTGGTAACAACCATGGTTGCCTGTCCCTTAATTATTATTGAACGAAGACCTGCGCTTACAAAGAAACTGTCACCTGCTTTAAACTCCATAGTCTTTTCATAATCATCAGTTTCAATAGTTCCTGAGCCATTAATGAAAAGTACAGAAACAAAGGATGCCTCATCAACAGTAATCTTTGCCTCGTCATTGACATCATACTTATATACTTCAAAGTATTTGCACTGGACAAGTCTTTCTTCTGTGAAATGTTCATTTCTTGCAATAACAACCTCTGTCTTATTGTCCTTGATATATTTATGGTTATCAACAACATCAAGTGCTTTCTTAACATGAAGTTCTCTTGGATTACCGAACTTGTCCCTTCTGTCATAATCATACATACGGTAGGTACAGTTAGAATTCTGCTGTATCTCACATATGAATACACCTGCGCCTATTGCATGGATTGTTCCTGCCTTAACCATAACAACATCGCCTGCTTTAACCTCTATCTTATTAAGTATGTCTGTGATTGTA
>ENA-UOJH01000402-UOJH01000402.1-human-gut-metagenome-genome-assembly--contig:-C148-NODE-402-length-41987-cov-19.529309_pt1 | contig 41987 bp, 31 predicted proteins | sample MGYA00242345_ERZ723892 | MGnify/ENA metagenome assembly ERZ723892 | reverse complement strand
ACCGCCTTTTTTCACTTTAAAGCTTGAATCCTCCGGAAGAGCAATCCTCCGGAGGTTTTTTTTTTGCGTGTCTGTACGCATCGGGGACTTCCTTGGTCCTCATGCACGTCATGTCTGTTTTCATCAGACGATAATTGAATTGTCCAGACAATTTCCAGATGGTTTTTGCATGCAGAAACAGACGGAAGTGGCTGAATTATAGACACTTCCGAATATGTGACCAGATGGTTGACGGTTTTTAGAAAAAAAGAGGATGTTGAGGAGTTTTTCATATTCTTGATTTGGGCGAGTATTTTGTTTGTGGTAGCTAGCATCCATGTCAAATACTTATCTCATTATATTGATTTTGATACTTCAGTATGTGTACTTTTCTTTAGAATTTATCCTGAATGAATAAATCTCTTAGAATATAATCTATTTTCTTTCTTCATTATTTTCCTTTTTTCATATAATTATTTACCTTTGTGGAAAATATTAAAAACACATGGATATCTTAAAGGAAAGGATTATGCAGGATGGCAAATGCTATCCTGGAGGAATTTTGAAAGTTGACAGTTTTATCAACCATCAGATGGACCCTAATCTCATGATGGATGTGGCTAAGGAGTTTGTTCGTCTCTTTGATGGATTGAATATCAACAAGATCGTTACCATTGAGGCAAGTGGTATCGCTCCGGCCATCCTTGTCGGATATTTGAAGCAGTTGCCTGTGGTTTTCATCAAAAAGAAACAGCCTAAGACTATGGATAATATGCTTTCAACTGTAGTCCATTCATTCACCAAAGATAGAGATTATACTGTCTGCATCAGCAATTCATTTTTGACCCCTGATGACCATGTGCTCTTCATCGACGACTTCCTTGCCAATGGCAATGCTGCAAATGGTGTGATAGACCTATGCAAGATGTCAGGAGCAACAATCGAGGCGATGGGATTCATAATCGAGAAGGCTTTCCAGCATGGCGGAGATTTCCTTCGCGAACACAATATCCGATATGAGGCTCTGGCTACTGTGGAGAGTCTTGATGACTGTAAGATATTGCTGAAATAAATTTTTTCTGCACTTGTCCTCAGCGACTGTTTAAGATGTTCTTATAAGTTCAATATTTCTCTGGACAGGTAATTCAATTACTACTTCTAATATTTCTAAATCCGCATATGGCACAACATAATGATTTCGGTAAATGGGGAGAAGATCTCGCTGTACATTATCTTTCTGAGAAGGGATATGCCATATTGGAGAGAGATTGGAGATATGGGCATAAGGATATTGATATCATTGCAATTTCTGATGACACGCTTGTATTTGTGGAAGTGAAGACAAGGAGAAACGACACCTTCATGCGGCCGGAGCAGTCTGTCGACTGGAAGAAGATAAAGAACATCACTCTTGCAGCCAATCATTACGTAAAGATGAATGGTATTGACCTGCAGATCAGATTTGACATCATCTCAATTGTGGCAAAGGGAGCAGATGGCAAATGCAGTATAGATCATATTGAAAGTGCTTTCTTGCCTTATTATTTCAGATAATGCGGTATTACAGCTCTTTCAAGAACTATATTGAACGATTCTGTAACAGCGTGTGGAATGCTATTTCAAGAACAACATAGAACTAATAATATTTGAGGATTAATATTGGAAAGAATAAAGGTTATAGAACTTGATTCCGTAGACTCTACAAACCGTTATCTTCATGACTATGACGGTGAGGAGGGTGAGCTGATGACAGTAGTCGTTAGCAGGAACCAGACAGCCGGTCGTGGACACGGTGATAATAAATGGGAGAGCGAGGATGGCAAGAACCTTACGTTCAGCGTAAAGGTACATCCTGAGAATCTGCCAGCCAACAGTCAGTATGTCATGCTCGAAGCAATGGCTCTCGCCATCCGTTCCGCTTTGGATGCGGAAGTGAAGAGCGTGAGGAGCTGGTCGATGTTGGAAGACTACGACTTTATGTTCGGCAGGTCGGTGGCAAGCGGAACTGACTGTCGCGGTTTCACCATCAAATGGCCCAATGACATATATTGGGACGATCTTAAGATCAGCGGCACGCTTTCAGAATGTGAGATAAACAGTAGTGGAGTGAAGAGCTGCATCATCGGCAGCGGCATCAATGTGAATCAGCGAGAATTCGTCAGCGATGCTCCAAATCCCGTTTCTCTGTCACAGATAATGCGCCGCACGGTGCCGTTGAAGAAAGTCTTCGAGGCAGTGCTCGCCAAGTTTGAGCATTATCTCGCCATTGTCAATGCGGGCGAGTATGCAAAATTGAAGGAAGAGTATATGGGTGTTCTCTACCGTCGTTATGGTTCCTATGGATATATAGATGGCGACGGCGAGTTTTATGCTCGTATTGAGGATGTTGGTCAGAATGGGCATATCATGTTGCGCAGAGACGACGGGAAGCTTTCTGAATACGAGTTCAAGGAAGTGAAATTCAAATTGAAACAAAGATAGAATATAAAAATCAAACATAACATGGCAAAGTATAATAGAATCCTTTTGAAGCTCAGCGGCGAGAGTCTTATGGGCAAGCAGAATTATGGTATCGACGTGGAACGTCTCAACGACTATGCGCGCCAGATCAAGGAAGTGCATGAGATGGGAGTGCAGATAGGAATCGTCATCGGCGGCGGAAACATCTTCCGTGGACTCAGCGGTGCCGGGAAGGGCTTCGACCGTGTGAAAGGCGACCAGATGGGAATGTGTGCCACAGTAATCAATTCCCTCGCCCTCAGTTCCGCCCTCGGAGCTGTAGGCGTGAAGACCAAGGTACTCACAGCTATCCGTATGGAGCCTATCGGCGAGTTCTACAACAAGTGGAAGGCAATCGAGGCAATGGAGGCAGGATACGTATGTATTTTCTCAGCTGGAACGGGAAGTCCGTATTTCACCACCGATACCGGTTCTTCACTCCGTGGAATAGAGATTGAGGCCGACGTGATGCTCAAGGGGACAAGAGTAGACGGTATCTATACCGCTGATCCGGAGAAAGATTCTACAGCTACCAAGTTCAGCGAGATTACCTACGACGAGATCTACACTCGCGGTCTGAAGGTCATGGACCTTACTGCTACAACAATGTGCAAGGAGAACAACCTGCCGATATATGTGTTCAACATGGACATCGTGGGCAACCTGAAGAAGGTGATGGACGGAGAGCAGATCGGTACACTCGTGCACAACTGATACAGAATGTCATAAGATCAAACTGTGATAGTAGCTGTGTCTTGCCATTTGTCCATGATGATGGCATGACACAGCTGCTTTGGCTTTAGTCAGAAATCCCGGAGATTCTAATTGTCAATCGGGCTTAATCCCTAAAACGGTCATTCGACCGTCTTATATAATACTTTATAAAACAATCTAACGGGCATTTGGGATAAACGGCAATCCCCCATCTGACTGCCGAATTAGATTCATATTCATGTAAACGACAAATAATGATGGAGACATATTTGATAATAGCAATAGTGGCGTCTGTAGCCGTGCTTTTCATCGGCTACTATTTGGGAAGTAAAGGCAAGAACGCCAGTTCGCCAGACAATTCCCAACTTCTTGACAATATGCGTGAACAGATTGCATCCCTTGAAGCCAGGCTGAAAGAGAAAGACAGTACCGTAGCCCGTATGACCGATGAGATTCGCGGACTCACCTCTCAAAGGGATGTACAGAAAGCCAAGGCCGACAACGCCGTGCAGACCATCGCCATACAGAAAGAAGATTTCGAGAACCGGCTCTGTAGGCAGAAAGAGCAGCATGATGTGCTCCTTGCCGGCCATAAGACTTCGTATGAAAAGCAGATTGCAGAACTGAGAATTTCATACGACCGGCAGGTTGCCGAGCTTAGGGATAACTTCAACACCCAGCTTGCTCAGACAAAGGAAAGCGCCGAGAAACAGATTGAGGCCCTGAAGACAATGAACCGTGAGCAGGTGGACAGTCAGCTGAAGCTGATAAAGGAACAGATGCAGACCACCTCTGAAGAGGTGCTGAAGCGTAGACAAGACGAACTCGGCGAGAGGAACAAAGAGCAGGTGTCGAAAATCATCGACCCTCTGCAGCAGAGTCTGAAAGACATGCAGGAAGCCTTCAACAAGTCTAAGCTCCAGCAGAACGAAGCCCTCACGCGTCTTGACGAAACGATAAAGATAAACATGCAGAAGAGTGCCGCCCTGGGCGAGACCGCCGACAGGCTTACCCGTGCGCTCACCGGTGAGGTGAAGGTGCAGGGAAATTTCGGCGAGCTGAAACTCAAGCAGCTTCTCGAAGACCTGGAACTCAAGGAAGGCGAACAGTTTGATACCCAGGAAACGCTCCGCGACAAGGCTGGACGATCAGCCAGAGGCGACGACGGAAAGGGACTGGTGCCCGACTTCATCCTGCATTTCCCAAACAACCGTCACGTCGTGGTAGACTCAAAGATGTCGCTCACCGACTACGAGCGCTATATGAATGCCGCCGACGGCACACCGGAAAAGTCGGAATATCTCAAGGCACATATTGCGAGTGTTAGGGCTCAGGTGCGCCGACTTGCCCGTAAGGAATACACCAAATTCCTGCCCGACGGATACAACAAGCTAAATTTCGCCATCATGTACGTGCCGATAGAAGGTGCTCTCAACCTTGCTCTGCTCAATGATGACACCCTGTGGCGCGAGGCATACGACGAGGGCGTGATGATTCTCGGTCCGCAGACCATGTATATGAACCTACGTGTGCTGGAGATGATGTGGACACAGGTGAGACAGCTCAAGAACCAGCAGGTGATGATCGATGCCGCTAACCAGGTGATAGACCGTGTGCAGGATTTCGGAGTGCGCTTCATGGATGTGGAGACGAGCATGAACGACACTATCAAGAAGATGACCAAACTGAAGATCACCACCGCCGACAGCGGTCCGAGCATCATAACGGCAGCGCGGAAGCTGCTAAAGGCGGGAGCTAAGGAAAACCAGCGCAAGAAGACACTCGCCGAAATGGACGAGTCTATATACATAGAGTCTGACGACGCTCCATTGCTCGCCCATCGTCAGGCTGGTGATGCCGATGTGGCAGCGGCAGACAATGAAACAGACAATAATTCACATACACCGACTGGCAACGAGGAGGCGGACTCATGAAATACATTCTTGCCATAGACTCATTCAAGGGATGCCTGTCGTCGGTCGAAGTGGAGACGGCATTGGCAGAAACCCTCTGCCGCGAGGGAATAGAGACAGTCTGTCTGCCGATGTCAGACGGAGGCGACGGGATGCTCCATGCCTTCACCGCAGCCCTCGGCGGAACATTGGAGCCAGTGTATATCCACGACCAGATGATGCGTCGGGTGGATGCCCAATATGGCATTGCGCCAGACGGCACGGCGATAATAGAGGTGGCACAGGCATGTGGACTGAATCTCGTAAATGAGGATGAGCGCAATCCGATGCGTGCCACCACGTATGGAGTGGGGGAGTTGCTGTCGAGAGCCATAAAGCGGGGCTGCCGCAATTTCATTATCGGACTGGGCGGCACGGGGACGAGCGATGCAGGAATAGGAATGATTCGTGCGCTCGTGGATATCTTTGCCCGTGGCAAGAATTTCGATGAGGCGATGAAGACGGAACTTGGCGAATGTAGGTTCACTCTCGCTTCCGATGTAACCAATCCTCTTTGCGGTGAGAACGGTGCAGCCTATGTTTATGCTCCGCAGAAGGGAGCAACACCAGAGATGGTGGAACAGCTCGACCGCCGTGCCCGTCTCTTTGCAGGGAAATCAGCTTTGCATTTCGGTTTCGACAAGTCAAACGAACCGGGAGCAGGAGCAGCCGGCGGCTTGGGCTATGCCTTCATGCAGTATCTCGGAGCAGAGATGAAGTCGGGTGCTGATCTGCTCTTAGACCTCGCGGGCTTCAATGAAAAGATAAAAGATGCTGATTTGATAATTACGGGTGAAGGAAGTGCCGACCGCCAGACCTTGATGGGCAAGCTGCCTGAGCGGGTGCTGAAGTGTGGAAAAGAGTCGGGTGTACCCGTCGGACTCGTTGCCGGCGTGGTGGAAGACAAGGAAGTTCTTCTTTCCGCAGGTTTCTCCTTTGTGAAAAGCATAACGCCGGAAGGCATGCCGTTGGAAGAGGCAATAAAAAAAGAAGTGGCATTCAGCAACCTCCGTCACTTTGCCGCTTCTCTTATTTAAAACTTAATTTCTTTTGCCGTCTTTCTCGCCAAGTGTGAACTCATCTGTATAGTATCTGAAGCGTAGGTCTATGCTTTACGAGTCAAAAAAAGAATTTGTTTTTTGTTTCGTAAAGTATAGACTGAATAATCTTCTGGATATACCCTGTCAGGCAATGCCCAACAGTTCGATCTCGAAGATGAGCGTGGAGCCGCCAGGTATTCCCGGTTGCGAGAACTTGCCGTAGCCTTTCTCCGCCGGTATGTACACCTCCCATTTGTCGCCCACACACATCTGCTGCATGGCGATAATCCATCCATCGATGAGGTCGCAGAGGCGCACGGCGAGCGGTGCACCGCCGAGCGAGGAATCGAATTTCTTGCCGTTTATCGTGCGTCCCGTATAGTGGGCGGTCACGATGCTGCGCCTCGACGGGTGTCGCCCATCGCCGAGTCCCTCCTTCAATACCTTATAATAGATGCCTCCGGGAATCTCCCTGACCCCCTCTTCCTTTGTTTTCTCCAATAGCCATTCTTTGTTAGCTTTGGCATATTCCTGCTTCTTCATGTCTTTCTTATTTTCTAAAAAAATAAAATCCAAGCTAGCCATAATGACCGGTTGGGGAGTAACATAATGTGTATTTATGGCAAAAATCCTATGATTCCCTATTTCAGGAGTTTTACTATGTTTTCAAGACTAATGCCAGTCATTGTAGAAATCTGTTCTTCTGTCATTCCTTTGCTAAACAACGCTTTAGCCATATTGCGTAGCTGTTCGTCCTTCAAAGTCAACTGTTCGTCCTTCAAAGTCAACTGTTCGCTCTGCTGCGACAACTGTTCGCTCTGCTGTGACAACTGTTCGCTCTGCTGTGACAACTGTTCGCTCTGCTGTGACAACTGTTCGCTCTGCTGTGACAACTGCTGCTCTTGCTCCTTGAGCATTTTGTCGCGCTGCATTATAGCTGTATCACGGTCTTCAATGGCTTTGTAGTATTCATCCTCTACATTCATGTCCTGACGCATTTCTGAATTTGCGGCAGCAGCTGTGAGCTTATGCAGCACGTACAGCATGTCGCTGTCATCAGCATACTTGTCTTCGTCTATTTTAAGTACCTGTTGCGTGTCGCCCTCAACTTGGGTCTGGTCGAACACGCTGAGCACCTTCTCAAGTCTGTTGTTCACATTGCCATGCAGAAGAGGAATCTGCACAATAATGCTATTGTGGGTCAGACTTTCCACAAAAGGCTCTTCATTGACGTCGGCCACGATGTTTCCGTTATAGTCAAACACGTCATGATTGACATATACTATCGGTTCCTTGATGTTTCCCACCTTGTGCCCGAGGAGATAAACAGCTACCATCGGGTAGGCAAAGCCTTTCTCATCGGCTTCGCGCATGTTGTTCTTGTTGCTGTATTGGGCTCCGAGATATTGGCGGAAACGCAGGGTCTCGGTGTTGAGCCATGTCTTCTGCAGCTCTATCAGAACAATGCGGTCCTTTATCGCATCGCCTTCGCGCTCACGCACCGTCGCCGCAAAATCTATGCGGAACATAGACAGAGTGTCGCGTGTGGTGTTGCTGTATTCATGTGGACGCACCGTCACGTGGATCACTTCTTTCTTCAGCAAAGCCGACAGTATGGTCTTGGCTATGCGCTCGTCTTCCATGAGATATTTGAACACGGAGTCGTAAATCGGATTGGCTACATGTATAATCATAACGTTCTGTTTTGTTTCATTTACAAAAGTAGATAAAAAATCCGAATAATGAGTCTCTGTTGCTTAAAAAACGCCACCTAATTCGTCAAAAGGTATTCTGCTCATTCCACTTCCTCGAAGTCTACATATTCTCCTTCGTCTTGGGTGAATATGCGGCGGTTTATCTCGTCTTCGGTGCGGCGGTCTTCTATCACGTCGCCAGTCGTAGTGGTGTAGCGGCGTGAGGAACTGGCATTGCCAGAGGTTTGGCTGTTGCTGTTGCCTGTGTTAGGGCTGCTCCCGAATCCGCTACGAGAAGTGCCGTTTCCGAATCCGCCTTTGGCATTGTCGCCGAATGGGTTGTTGCCGTTCCACTGTTTGTTGAGATTGTCGAATTGCTTTTTCACTTTGTGTATCTGTTTGAATATCACAAAGAGTTTTATTGCACCCCTTATTCCCCAGTAGATGAAGAAGAAGAGTATGATGTATAATAGCAGTTCCATGTTGAGATGTTTTGGTGAGTACTGTCGTTATGCCGCTCTCTCCCTTACCTTGAATAATGACGATATTCGCATAGGGGTGAGCAGTCGCTTCTGTCTTTGGACCGGCAAATATGATGCCATTTGTCCGGCAGAGGGTGTTCCTATGCCTTCGGGTCGTTGGCAGGGGCGGTTTTCTTTGCTGTCTTGTTCACGCAAACCGACAGAATGACATACCATGCTATTATTATGGCGAATGCCGAGAGCTGGAAAAAGGCTATCAGCGGGATGCAGGTTATGATGAATATGTATTTCACTTCGTTTCCTTTCCATCCCCAGTTTTTGAATTTCAATGCGAACATCGGTATTTCGGCAATCAGTATGTAGCTGGTCAGCAGTACCATTGCCATTACGATGAACACGTTGTATGGCGAAGCCTCCAGCAGGTCTCTTGCTCCCACGATGAGCGATCCCCAGAACAGGGCATTGGCAGGTGTCGGCAGTCCGATGAACGATGTGGTCTGTCGGGTGTCGAGGTTGAACTTCGCGAGTCTGAGCGCTGAGAATGCCGCCATTATGTATGCGAAGTATGGCAGGTATTGCCGCAGCGGTTCGAGAGTGGCGGGATAGTCCATCACGGCAAGTTCGGCGAACACCATAGTTGCCGGTGCTACTCCGAACGTGATGTCGTCGGCGAGCGAGTCCAGTTCTTTTCCTATCGGCGACGACACTCCGAGCAGTCTTGCGCTCATGCCGTCGAAGAAGTCGAACACGGCACCTATGATTATCCACAACAGAGCTAGTTCAGGGCGGTTGACGAATGCGAAAGATGTGGCTATGCAGCCTGATATGAGGTTGCAGCAGGTTATGGTGTTTGGTATGTTTTTGGTGATGAAGTTTGCCATTTCTTTTTCTCCTTCCTTTTGTTTCGTTGTTTTGTTTGTTGTTTTTCTCTATGATGGGTTCTTGTCTGCAGGTCTGGCGGATGAGGCTTGGTGATTGCTCTTTTCGTGTTCCGCGTATTTGCCGTTGCCTTCTATATGGCGTTGTTGTCCGCCATTCTTTATAAAAACAAACCATAGACTCTTGCAGCCCGGCCTTTGGCGTAGGGTCATGAGTCTATGGCTTTATGGTTTTCTCATCATGTGTGTGCTCTTATTTGAGCTTTGCGATGACGGTCTTGTCTCCGGTGGTGCTTTGTCCCATCTTCACGCACACCTCCGTGCCGAGCGGCAGATATACATCCACTCTTGAACCGAATTTGATGAATCCAAGATGCTCGTCGATGTAGCAGTCTTCTTCCGGCTTCGCGTATGTCACGATTCTTCGTGCCACGGCTCCCGCAATCTGTCTGCACAGGATTTCCGTGCCGTCTTCGGTCTCAAGCATTATGTCAGCGTGCTCATTCTCCTCGCTTGCTTTCGGTAGCCATGCCTTGTGGAAGTTTCCGTTCTGATGGTGAACGAATTTCACTTTGCCGTCAACGGGAAACCAGTTGGCATGCACGTTGAAAAGGCTCATGAATATGCTTATCATTAGTCGCTTGTCGTGGAAATAAGTGTTTTCCTCAACCTCTTCGATAACCACAATCTTTCCGTCGGCAGGTGCTACTACCACCTTGTCGGTGTCGCCCTCGAAATATCTTTTGGGGCAGCGGAAAAAGTTCAGCACTATGGCATAGACGATTCCGAAGACGCCGACAAAGCTCCAGAAAGCCGCTTTGCAGTCTACATAGAACCAGAGTATTGCAGCGACGGCGACGACGAAAATCGCCCCGTAGAGCAGCGTGTCTGTTCCTTCTCTATGTATTCTTACGTTCTTCAGTTTTTTTATTTTCTTACCCATAGTATTTCGTCGTAAAATAGAAGCTTGTTTTTAAAGCATCTGCAAAGATACCGCTTTTTTGCGTATTTCGCAAATTTTGTTCTTATTCTTTTGCCATTTCATGGATAAAGCGTAACTTTGAGCCACTTTTATAGCAAAAAGTAAAACAGAAAACTTAACCACCTTATACTCAGCGATGCAGGATTTCATACATTTACACGTACATACATATTACAGTATCCTTGACGGACAGTCGAGCGTATCGAAGCTCGTGGACAAGGCCGTTGCCAACGGCATGAAGGGAATGGCGATAACCGATCACGGTGACATGTTCGGAATCAAGGAGCTGTTCAACTATTGCAACAAGGTGAACGGCAAGCTCCGCGACGAGGGCAAGCCTGAATTCAAACCCATCTTCGGTTGCGAGATGTATGTGGCGCGCCGCAAGAAGTCAGACCGCAGCGACCCAAAGGTGGACAAGAGCGGCTACCACCTGATAGTGCTCGCCAAGAACTACAACGGATACAAGAACCTGATAAAGCTCGTTTCCCGTGCATGGGTAGACGGATTCTACATGCGTCCGCGAACCGACCGTGAGGACCTGGAGAGATATCATGAAGACCTCATCGTGTGTTCGGCATGTATCGCCGGCGAGGTGCCGGCAAAAATCCTGCGCGACGACATCGAGGGAGCACGTGAGGCGATAGAGTGGTATAAGCGGGTGTTTGGCGACGACTACTATCTGGAGCTGCAGCGGCACGAAGTGAAAGATCCCAACCAGAGGGCAAACCGAGAGACATTCCCGCTGCAGCAGAAGGCGAACAGGGTGATACTGCAGCTTGCCAAAGAATACGGCATAAAGGTGGTATGTACCAACGACGCCCATTTCGTGGACAAAGACAATGCCGAGGCACATGACCATCTGCTGTGTCTATCCACCGGCCGCGACCTCGACGACCCCAACCGTATGCTCTACTCCAAGCAGGAGTGGTTCAAGACCCGTGAGGAGATGAACGAGGTGTTTGCCGATGTGCCGGAGGCGCTGTCTAACACAATTGAGATTCTCGACAAGGTGGAGACATACTCCATCGACCATGCCCCCATCATGCCATTCTTCCCCATCCCCAAAGAATTCGGAACAGAGGAAGACACACGCCGCAACATCACGCCGGAACAACTATACCATGAGTTCACCTCAGACGAGAACGGCGAGAATCCGCTGCCGAAAGATGAGGCAGACAAGAAGATAAAAAAGCTGGGAGGCATCGACAAGCTTTATAGGATAAAGTTTGAGGCAGACTATCTTGCCAAGCTCGCCTACGACGGAGCAAAGGAACGCTACGGCGATCCGTTGTCGAAGGAAGTGCACGAACGAGTGAAGTTCGAGCTGCATATCATGAAGACGATGGGATTTCCGGGATACTTCCTCATCGTGCAGGATTTCATCAACTCGGCACGCGACGAGCTGGGAGTGATGGTGGGACCGGGACGTGGATCGGCAGCAGGATCCGTCGTGGCATACTGTCTGGGCATCACCAAGATAGACCCGATGAAATACGACCTGCTGTTTGAGCGTTTCCTCAACCCCGACCGTATATCGCTCCCCGATATCGATACCGACTTCGACGATGACGGACGAGGCAAGGTGTTGGAATGGGTGGAAGACAAATATGGCCACGACAAGGTGGCGCATATCATCACATACGGAACGATGGCGACGAAGAACGCCATCAAAGACGTGGCGCGAGTGGAGAAAGTGCCGCTTGCCGAGGTGAACGCCCTCTGCAAGCAGATACCTGACAAACTGTCGGATTCAGAAGGAAACTCGCTGAAGATGAACCTTCCGAACGCCATCAAATGCGTGCCGGCGCTGAGAGAGGCAGAGGCTTCTCCAGACCCGCGAATGCGCAACACCATAACTTATGCCAAGATGCTTGAGGGCACTGTGCGTGGCACAGGTATCCATGCCTGTGGCACCATCATCTGCCGCGACGCCATCAGCGACTGGGTGCCGGTGTCAACGGCAGAAGACAAGTCGGACCCTGGCCACAAACTGCTCTGTACGCAATACGACGGACACGTGATTGAGGAGACCGGACTCATCAAGATGGACTTCCTCGGACTGAAGACCCTATCCATCCTGAAAGAGGCAGTGGAGAACGTGAAGCTTCACCGGGGCATAGACATAGACCTCGATACTATCCCTATCGACGACCCGGAGACATATCAGCTATACAGCGAAGGACGCACCATCGGAACTTTCCAGTTTGAGTCTGCCGGAATGCAGAAATACCTGCGCGAGCTGCATCCCACGACATTCGAGGACATCATCGCTATGAACGCCCTCTACCGTCCGGGACCAATGGACTACATCCCATCCTTCATCGCCCGTAAGAACGGTAAGGAAGAGATAAAATACGACATCCCTTGCATGGAGAAATACCTGAAAGACACCTACGGCATTACGGTGTATCAGGAGCAGGTGATGCTTCTCTCCCGTCAGCTCGCCGACTTCACCCGAGGCCAGAGCGACGCCCTGCGTAAGGCGATGGGAAAGAAGAAGAAAGCCATCGTAGACCAGATGAAGCCGATGTTCATCGAGGGCGGAAAGAAAAACGGCCACGACCCGAAGGTGCTCGAGAAAATATGGGCAGACTGGGAGAAGTTCGCCAGCTACGCCTTCAACAAGTCGCATGCCACCTGCTACTCATGGGTGGCATATCAGACGGCATATCTCAAGGCACACTATCCTGCCGAATACATGGCTGCCAACATGAGCCGAAACCTTGCCAACATCACCGAAATCACGAAACTCATGGATGAGTGTAAGGCGATGGGAATAGAGACCCTCGGACCCGACGTGAACGAGAGCCGCAATAAGTTCAGCGTGAACAAAGGCGGAGCCATCCGTTTCGGACTCGCCGCCATCAAGGGAATGGGAGCGGCAGCTGCCGAATCGCTGATTGCCGAGAGAGAGAAAAACGGACCTTACAAGGATATCTTCGACTTTGTGCAGCGAGTGAACCTCAGCGCCTGCAACCGCAAATGTTTCGAGAGCTTGGCGCTCAGCGGAGGCTTCGACAGCTTCGGTATAGACCGAGAACGATATTTCGCACAGAACGAGAAGGGAGAAAACTTCTTCGATACGCTGCTGCGTTTCGGACAGGCATACCAGGTGTCAAAGCAGCAGGCAAGCAACAACCTCTTCAGTATGTTTGCAGATGAAGAAGTAGAAATCGCAACGCCCAAGATTCCTGAGTGTGAACGGTGGAGCGACATAGAGAGACTCAACCGCGAGCGCGACCTCGTGGGCATCTATCTCTCGGCGCATCCTCTCGACAGCTATGCCGTGGTGCTCGAAAACCTTTGCAACACGAAATGTCCGGAGGTGGCAGACAAAAAGGAACTGATGGACCGTGGCGACATCACCGTAGGAGGTATTGTGACCAACGTCCGCGAGTCGATGACAAAGAAAGGTAAACCATGTGGCTTTGTCATGCTCGAAGATTTTGAAGGCTCTGGTGAGATTGCTCTTTTCGGAGAGGCGTGGGGACGTTGGAGGGGAATGTTCTCCATCGGGGCATCGGTGTATATCAAGGCACAGATAACCCAGATGTATGCCGGCAGCAATTTCTATGATTTCAATATCTCCGATATTCAGTATCTGCAGACCGTGAAGGACAAACGTATCGAGAAGCTCACCATAGTCATCGATTCGCATAAAATATCCACTACGCTCGTCACAGACCTGTGTCAGAAACTCTCAGCTGATCCAGGCCCGACGCATGTCTATGTGCAGCTCGACAGCATTGAAGACCGTCGCAGCATTACCATGCGCTCGAAAGGCATGAGTGTGAACGTGACTAAAGATCTGTTGTCTTTCATCAAGGAGAACGAAGCGTTGGAATATCATATAAATTGAAAAATATTGATAAAAAGCTTCGCATCTCATAAAAAAGAGCTAAATTTGTGGCGCAATTTGAATGCAGGTCATACGCGGAGGCTGTGGCAACCCATGGAAAGCACCTTGGATAAACAGGGAAATGCCGGTTGTGGCAGCTAAGGGTGATGACATGCGGAGTATGAAAGACATCCTTAGAATTTAATAACAAGAACAATAAAACAAAAATAAAATGGAAGTAACAATCACCTCAGAGAACTTTGAGAGTTTGAAGAATGGCGAGCAGCCATTAGTAGTGGATTTCTGGGCAACATGGTGTGGACCATGCCGTGCCATCGCTCCTTTCGTGGCAGAGCTTGCAGAGGAGTACGACGGCAAGGTAGTAGTAGGCAAGTGTGACGTTGAGGCTAACGACGACATCGCTATGGAGTATGGCATCCGCAACATCCCGACTCTGCTGTTCATCAAGAACGGCGAGGTCGTTGACCGTCTCGTTGGCGGACAGTCTAAGGCTGCTATCCAGAAGAAGTTCGAGACTCTGCTCTAAGCAGATTGTAATGCTCCTTTGCCTGTCGGTATTGTAGGCTGGTTGGGCAGGAGAAAAGGAATTATTGTTCCATATCGCTGTTGATATAGCGGTATGGAACGATTTTCTTTTTCCTGTAGATTATTTAGTCAATATACTTGTAGATGTAAATATTTTGTCCTATCTTTGCATTTGAATAAAAAATGGCTGTCATACTATGGCTTTACGTATAGTATGGCATATAGGATTTGGATTTGATCGGGTAAATATAGGTGGGCTTTTAAGGTAAAAGCAACAACCGTCGGTAGCATTCATAACGTTGCTTCCGGCGGTTTTTATTTTGACCGATTTTTTTTAAACCATTGGCGGAATTAAGGGGCTGCGGATACTCCATTTCCCACAGCTACAAATGAGACAGACAACCATAGAAGCTACATCGTAAATAATTACCCCAGTTCGAGATAATAAATCGTCAAAATTTTATGCAAAAATAACGCCAAGTTCTCATAATGAATAGTACAATAAATGGTATTGCGGTTATGATAGATATAAAGGCAAACCATTCTTTTATATAGTTGAATGCTTCAATTCCAGGGTATAGTTTGAGGTCAAACATTTCATATCCTTCGTCAGTATAATACGCAAACCTATGAAATGTAGATGTTTCACAAATAAGGGCATATACCAAATAGCCTAATGCTTGTTGAAATGAGACAGATAACAGCAATGACAAGCCTCTTATTCCAATTAAGCGCATTTTGCGCTTTTCCAAGTTCAAGACCATACAACTGTAATATATCAGGAATACTACCAATGGAATAAAAGCAAGAAAGAAAAACTCCGTACAGAGCCCCATAACATAAGGAGTAAATACTAATGATGATAAAGCCCAAGACGCACACCATTTGATGTGTGATTTTTTATGTACTTTTTTGGCAATGCGTATTATATGTTTTTTGTACCAACAACTTACTTTAGATTTGCTATATTTAAGAAAAAGATAAGTGGAGACTTGGGTAACAGCAAAGACCAGCACAAGAGCGTCAACGTTGATTTTCATTTCAAGATAGCGATCAGCCAATCCTGCATGAGCATTAGCCATAGTACAACAACTTAGAACAAAACAAAAAAGCATCATTAATTTCTTCATATTCTTCATATCCCCCAATCTACTGTTGCAAAAAATCTGCTGAGCCATTATTCAGTTTGATAATTAATCGTTTTCATACAATTCGCAAAGATCGCTTATACAACATTTCATGGTCTGCCTTAGCGACAGTCCGTGTTTACCAGCACGATATAGAGCGTTGACCACCCAAATGTATTTTTCCAGTGTTGTCATGCGTAACCCATGTATTTAGAATTAATGAAATGTTTAAGTGCCCAAAGTTACAAAAAAAATTTTAGTCATTACATCCATGCTAAAAAATCACTCCTTATATGTTGCATAATCGTATTCCACGGAGATTTCCACATTAAAATCGCGCACCCATAAAAGGTCAAAGATTGAGAAGCTTGTATGTTCATAGAGGTTGTGGAACGGATAGTTGCAAGACCTCAAGTTCTTGTAGCTGGAGAGGATGCTTTGGTGAGGCACTTATGCTTATTATACTATTGTGTTGGTTGAGGCCCTTCGCTAAATCATATTTTTCAATGAGTTCCTTTAAATAATCACATCTTCTGCCTGCGTCATAGCTTTCCGACAAGAATGGCGCAATCTCGTCAAACGATACCTTGTGTAATAATTCGTATAATGTCATATCTCAAGTTTTTATCGTTGTTTGCCGGCAAAGATATTGACGTGCTGACTCAATTATCAATACAGGTTAATTGTTTCTTATAAAAAACTCACAAAAACAGAAGTTTTTTCAACCTGTGCTAATAATTGGCATACCTTCATAATACTTTTGCCGCAACATTAAAGATACAGTTATGAAAAAGTCTACAAAATATGAAAGTGCTGTAAAGGATGCGAAGACATTGGAATCCGTCATTCCGAAACAGCTTGCAGAATACACGACAAGGGCATTAAGTAAACTAAACGAAGCGCTTGGGGGCGATGTCGGCGGATATGTAGCAAACAGACTGCACATGAGCCATGAGGAACTGAGGGAAGCATTGGCCGCCGAGCAAATCGATGGTGTTGCATTGGCCATTTACAATATAGAGAAACGTGGACAGTCGGTAGTCATAGGCGACCAAACGGGTATAGGCAAAGGCCGACAAGCTGCTGCCATGATACGCTATGGACTGTTGTCTGGCTATCTGCCAATATTCTTCACCGACCGATATACCCTGTTCAGCGATATGTACCGCGACTGTAAAGCGCTTGGCATTAAGGAGGCACGACCACTGGTGGTGAATGCTGGTGTGTCGGTTGTCGACTTTGACCATGTGGTTGAGCAGAAAGCGACATGTACGTCCGACGAGATATGGTCTCCCGCAGACGAAGAAGATAACGAAAAGTATGAGGCAGAGCGCATGGCGCTCTACCAGAAACAGTATGAGGTGGTCTACAAAGCTCCCAAGAAATCTGTCCTTCAAGAAATATTCATAAAAGGTGAACTGCCGCAGGATGCTTTCGACTATCTCATGATTACCTACTCCCAACTGAAAGATGCCAAACGAGACATGACACGTCTCAACTTCCTCATGGCGTTGTGCGAGCAACATCGTGTGCTGTTCATCTTCGACGAAGCCCACAAAAGCAGCGGAGTGAACGCTGGCAAAGCATCGGTTATCACACAAGGCATAAACATGATTCTTGAAGAAACGCCTCAGACGCAATGCGTGTTTCTTTCTGCCACATTTGCCAAGCGCCCTGAATGTCTGCTCACCTTCATGAGACGCACGACCCTGAGTGCCTTGGCTACAGAAAACACGCTCAAGGATGCCTTGCATTGTGGTGGAGTGCCCATGCAAGAATACGTTTCATCTTGTTTGGCTGCCGAAGGACAAATGATCAGGCGCGAGCACTCTGGCGAGGGCTTGCCTACTCCTGTCTATACATATCTTGATGAAGACCTCGACGTACATGGTGAGCAGTTTGACAAGGTGATGTTCTTCTTCCGTGAAATAGTAAAACTCTCTACAATGGTTCGCACAATGGTTAATCATGCCCTTATGTACAACGTGCTTCTACCCTTCAAATGCTATCCCACAAGAGCACAACTTTTCTATATCAACAAAGTGTTGTTGCTTTCCTTGAAAGCGAAAAAGGTGGCACAAGCCGCCATTGAGAATGTAAGGCAAGGAAGAAGTGTGGTGATTGGCATGAGCGACACGCTTGAGTGTATCGTACAGGACGTGGAAGTGAATGAAGACGGATCCGTTCGTGGCGACATATCTGCGTTGTTGTTGCGCTTGTTGGAAAAGACGGTTTGTGGAAGCGCCCCTACCGACAGTGCCAATCGACCTGTTTTTGAAATGGTAGAAGAATTGGAAGAAATGTCATTGAAGGCAGAAGCCAAAGAGATAAGCGACTACTACACAAGTATCAAGCAAGACATAACCGAAGAGGTGTTTCATCTCCCCGTGTCGCCTATCGACGTAATACGGCAGCTGATAACTGCCGAGAAGTTTGTTGCGCCCAATGGTGAATACCTAAACATCCGTTTTGAGGAATGTACGGGGAGAGCACACCAACTGGATTATCTCTCACCTGAGGGCGATGACGACTTCATCAACGCTGTCATCGGGTCAAGAAAGAAGCGTCACTCTAACCTCATATTCAATGATTTCCAAAACAACAAGTTAGACGTTATTCTTATCAATGCCTGTGGAGCTATAGGTGCAAGTGCGCACGCCATTTCCACCGCCGAGGTGCCAGAGGACCAAGTGCGCCAACGCAAGATGCTCATCGTGCAAAACGATCTTGACGTGAATATCGACTTGCAGAAGCGTGGCCGCATCAACCGAACTGGCCAACGTGTCGACTTGCCTCCATTGTATGAGTACATCATCACGGCCATTCCTTCGGAGAAGCGCCTCAACATGATGCTCCGGGCAAAGTTGCGGTCGCTTAGTGCCAACACTGCCGCATGGCAAGACCAAGACCGTGAACAAGCCGACTTTGTGGACATTGATAATAAGTATGGCAATGAGGTGGCAAAAGAGTATTTGTCTGAACACACAGAACAAGCTGTGGTCCTCGACCTTACACGCAATGTGACAGCAAGCCGACTGCTCGCACGGAGTGCCATGCTAAGTGTTGCGGCACAACAGAGCATCGTAGATGACCTGATATCGGGCTACACGACGCTTGAGGCTGAGCTTCGCCGATTAAACCAGTGGGACCTGGAACGTGAATTCCGTGATTTCGAGGCCGGCTTTGTAAGGGAAGAACTTTTCACTACTGCCAAGGCGAAGACAAGGCTTGGAGGGTGCTCCTATCTTACAACCTATAAATGCAGGCAAAAGACGTTTCCGTATAGCTATGAAACCGTGACTGAACTTTGCCAGAAAGCTAAGGCGGTTTACGGAAATCCATATAAGGAGAACCCTGCCTTACAGAAACAGGTAAAAGATTATTATGCCCACCGAGACAAAAATGCCCACCGCTGCTTCAAGGCACGCTGCAAACTGCTGCATGACGGTGCAAAACGCATATTGACAACATATTGTGGTGATAAGGAGTTGGCAGACACATGGTTGCAAAAAGCATGCACGCCTGTAGACAAATGGAGCTCAACAGAATTTGAAGATGTGAACGAGCAGAAGCGTGCCAAGCGAATCATGCAGAAACTGGTTTCGTACTCTAACGAGTACAACCATCTGCTTGACGCAAAAAAGCAAGAGATGAAAAAATACGCAGAAGAAAGGAAAAGACTTGTCAAGGTATTGTCAAAAGCGGAAATAGGAAACGGATACGTCATCACTGAGAATGTGGAGGGCGAGGTAATGCCACAAGATGGAATTAAAAGTGTATTGACAGACATACGATTTGGTAAAGATGAGCAATCCAGATTCCTTCCCAGTAAAGTGGAGTTTGTATTTGCATTGACAGCTGTACACACGGAAATTCGCATCAATTTGGTTCATAATAGCAGTTGGAGCAATTACAAACGTCTTTGTGATATTTTTTATTCAAGAGCTTGGCAGCCGAGCGCAAGCGTTTGGAACAAGGAGATTGCCCTCTACAACAACAAGATTGTGGAGCGCAAGATTATCACCGGCAACATTCTTGGAGCATACGTCCATCCTGCCATCGCAGAACTGAAGCCTCGCTTTATATCTTTTTCGCTGAAGGAAAAGAAAAGAGGCAAGGCTCAAACACAGATCGGATTACTCTTGCCTATGGACGAGTCGAAGATAAGAAAAGCGTTAGACACGGTTTCCATTCCTCTGCACGAAGGGTTCAAATATGCCACTAATACCAACACAAGTTATACGATAGCCGGCTTGGGGGTGAACTTCTCGTTAATGCCTTACAATGGTCCGATGTATGTGGTAAGCGTGAACGATAAACACTCCAAGGAGTTTGAAAAGGACAAGCGTTTTGACAGTATACGCTCTCTGTTCTTTGGCACTCCTATAAGTTCGATATACGACAAGGCAAAGGAAGACAAAGAACAGCCAGGCAAGAAAAAACGCAAGACGCTTATGCACTATCAGACAGAACAGTTGCCTTTTGAGTCGGAACCATTGCAGACCATCATACAAACGCTTGCCCAGATGGATGCTGTGATTGTCGTGCCTCGCGAACAGATAACTTACGGCGATGTGAAGGAATTCGAGTCGCGCTCCGAACGCGACGACAACGAGCCTTGGGAAGTTCTTGACTGGAAAAATGCGGACGAAGTACCCATGCCTCCAATAAGGCAGAGCCTCATGTTGCGTATATCCGCCCCTGTAGCCATGGGAGAACAGAAGGGCAAACCTGTGTTCAGACATTCCGAGCACTATTGTCTTGCGCAAGAAACAATGGCCCTCGAAGGGTTGCCCATGCCTCATATACAGCGCAGCACAATAGATGCCCTGCGACGATGCTACATGAAATGGAAAGAATACTTCCGCCTTTCTGCATCAAGGGTTAGTCAACAGCAAGAGGTGCAACCCTCGCTCGTAGAACAGCGTAAGGTGTGCCGTGATTTGCAGCGTGTGATAGGGAACAAGGCATCTGCCGTAGAGCTTGCCCCAAATGTCAAGGCTCTGCTACAAGACATTCTCGACAGCGAGTATTTGGACACCAACGGACTCTACTATGCCAAGTTCGAAGACGAGATGATGTTCATGTCGCCCGAAAAGTCTGTGGCACAGGCATTTCTTGATGCCTTGCCTTGCTCGGCTACACTGGATGGCATAAGGAAATGCATAGAAGACTATCTTGAAGACAAAACCGACATTATTAATTCACCCGACAAGTGGTAATATGAGCTATATAGGTATTATAGGTGCAAAAAGACTTGACGATAGCAATGCTTCGTCAGGTCTTGTCGAAGCACAAAAGAAGGCAGTCCAACTGCTTCGCTGCAGCACGGATATGCATATGATAAAACAGCAGACGGGTTGGGAAATGGGTGTAGACGGCAAATGGCGCTATGAAGTGGCAGACCCTTTCCACAATACTGTCGAAATAGAAGACCATCTGAAACGCCATTTTGGCGAGTCCATAAACATCAGCCTATGTATGCACGACATCAGCCTGCTCATAGCATACCCAGCTTTCGAACGGCTCAGTCTATACGCCAGATACACACCGACCAACAAGTTTTCAGGGTATTTCAATCCTTTGAGCTACGGCATGATGATTTGCATGGGAACGCTAAATTCTCCGTTCCAATACCAGACCGAAGGTGTGTTGCTGCATGAGGTGCAGCATCTTATACAAGAGGAAGAGGACTTTGCCCGTGGTGGAAACCTGTCACAAGGCAGAAGACGATATTTGAGAATGGCTGGCGAGGTGGAAGCGCGTAACGTATGCATCAGGCACTCGATGAGTTCTGAACATCGCCGCTCGTCATTGCGGACAGACACGCAGGATGTGCCAGACGCAGAACAAATAATAGTGTTCTGTTAGAATTTACTGATAGTGGATTTTTCATAAATACCCATTGGCGGAATTAATTCAGTGCACGCTTAATTCTAATGTCAGTTTGTGTTAAATTGGGCACGGTGCTTGCCCAACTGGGGAACGCTGCTTTCTCATCATGGGCACGCTGCTTACCCCGGATGGGCAGAATTGCTGTCAGACGTCTGCCCAATAATTGACTGTTGTAATACTGTTTCCTACCCTTGATTTTTCCCCCACAGCGTGGGGAACATAACCCCCTAATGTGGGGTTTCATTCCCCACGTTAGGGGGGGATATAAGCCGGTGGGTCAACTTTACGAAAAATTGGTGGGTTTAAATTTGCTTATTACAAATACCCGTATTCCTGTTTTCTGGATTCTGCAAACGCATACAATCCCTATAGTCTGAATTCCTCATATCTGACAATTCGTAAGCGCATCCGCGATGCTCGTGTATGCGGCCAAAAAAAACATCGCCCAAGTTTTTATTCCCTTTCATCAGCAAACCATCCAGACAATTGGCTGACAATCGCCAGACAGTCAACTGTCTGTTTGTCAGAATGTTATGATGAAAAACCAGATGGTCTGACAGTTTTTCAGAAATTCTCGCTTTTACTAAGAATCAGAGGTATGGGCATCCATTTCGTCAGCTTTTTTATCATGGCCTTTCCTTTCCTCTCATTTTCTTTCCGACTCCTTTTCTCTTATCGCTTGTCATCTTCTTTTCTTGAAGAACTCCTGCATCAGCGTACGGCATTCCTCTTCGAGCACTCCTCCGATGGCTGTCGCTTTGGGATGAAGTACGTTAGGTGCGAATTTGTGATAGCCTCGTTTTTCGTCTGGAGCTCCGTATACGATGCGTGGTATCTGTGCCCATCCGATGGCTCCGGCACACATGGGACACGGTTCCACGGTGACGTAGAGCGTGCAGTCGGTGAGATATTTGCCTCCCAAGGCATTTGCGGCAGCCGTTATCGCCTGCATTTCGGCATGTGCGGTAACGTCGGTCAGGGTTTCTGTCAGGTTGTGGGCACGGGAGATGATGCGGCCGCGACACACCACGATGGCTCCCACGGGAATCTCTCCCTCGTCGAAAGCAGCTTGTGCTTCAACGAGAGCCTTGCGCATGAATTGTTCGTCTTGGTTTTCAGTGTTCATTGTGGATAAAGATTGTTTCCTTTGTCAGAACTTGACACTTCTCGTGCCGTCTTCGTTCTCTTTGATGTCCACATGGACAGCATCCTCCGGCAACAGATCTTCTATCAGCTCCGGCCATTCTATAAGGCATATTCCGCCACCATAGAAATAATCTTCATAGCCCATATCGTAGACCTCTTCCAACTTTTTGATGCGATAGAAGTCGAAGTGATAGATAGGGTAGTCCACGGTGTCAGACTGATATTCGTTCACGATGGCGAAGGTTGGCGACGTAACGGTGTCTACCACGCCGAGACAATCGCAGATTGCCTTGATGAATGTAGTCTTGCCGGCACCCATCTTGCCGTAGAAGGCGAACACCTTGGCATCGCCCATGTTGTTTACAAACTCTTTGGCAGCTTCGTTGATGCTGTCGAGACCGTTTATTGTTATTTCTTTGTTCATTGTCGTTCGTTTTGTCAAGGAAAATACAGAGTCCTCTGTCGGATTATCCTTGTCTTTCCCTTGGTTTCTATTCCTTTAATAGTAAGGTTGCTCTTCCTGTTTTCAGTTTCTCTTTTTCTTTTTCATCGTGACGAGCGGTATGAGCATCTCTTCCATGGATATTCCTCCATGCTGGAAGGTGTCTTTGTAGTACGACACATAATAGTTGTAGTTGTTTGGATATGCAAAGAACGTGTCGTTTGTGGCAAACACATACGATGTGCTCAGGTTCGGCGATGGCAGCTGTGCTTTCTGCGGGTCTTTTATGGCGAATACCTCCTTGGCGTTGTAGTTCAGGTTCTTGCCCAGTTTGTAGCGCAGGTTGGTGTTCGTGTTTCTGTCTCCCACTATCTTGATTGGTCTTGATGCCCTCACGCTGCCGTGGTCTGTTGTCAGCACCACGGTGTAGTCGCTCTCTGACAGTCGGCGGAAGAGGTCGGAGAGCACGGTGTGTCTGAACCAGCTCAGCGTGATGCTTCGGTATGCCGACTCGTTGTTTGCCAGTTCGCGCACCATCTTTGATTCCGTGCGGGCATGGCTGAGCATGTCGATGAAGTTTATTACAAGTACGTTGAGGTCATTGTCGCCAAGCTGACTGAACTGCTGCAGCAGTTTGTCGGCGCCCACCGAGTCGTTCACCTTGTGGTAAGAGAATTTCGTTCCCGTCCGGCGGTATCTTTCGAGTTGCGTCTGTATGAGTGGCGCTTCGTTGAGGTTTTTCCCCTCCTCTTCGTCCTCATCGACCCACAGTTCCGGAAACATCCTCGCTATCTGGTTTGGCATCAGCCCGCTGAAGATGGCGTTTCGTGCATACTGCGTCGCTGTCGGCAGAATGCTCATATATAGATTCTCGTCGATATCGAACATGTCGCCCACCTCGTTTGCGAGCACCCTCCATTGGTCGTAGCGGAAGTTGTCAATCACAATCAGGAACACCTTCTCTCCCTTGTCGAGCAGCGGAAATATCTTCCGGCTGAATATGTTGTTGCTCATCAGTGGTCTTGATGGCAGCTGTGCGTTGTTGGGGTCCACCCAGTCAAGGTAGTTGTTGCGTATGAACTTGGCGAATCCGTTGTTGGCTTCGCTCTTCTGCATCATGAGCATCTCTGTCATGTTGCTTTCGGTGCTGCTCAGTTCCAGTTCCCAATGCACGAGCAGTTTGTACACGTCGATCCATTCCTCCACAGTCCGGCAGTTGTCAATCTTCGTCGATATGTTCATGAAGCTCTGCTGATATCCGGTCTGTGTCACTTCCGTCACTATTTCCTTCTGGTGTATGTTCTTTTTGAGGGTGAGCAGGATTTGGCTTGGGTTGACTGGTTTTATCAGATAGTCGGCAATCTTCGATCCTATTGCCTGGTCCATGATGTTTTCCTCCTCGCTCTTTGTCACCATCACTACAGGTGTGGCAGGCAGAATCTCCTTTATCTTCTGCAGCGTTTCCAGTCCGCTTATTCCCGGCATCATTTCGTCGAGCAATACGAGGTCGAAGTTGTGTCGTGAGCATTCGTCGATGGCGTCGGTGCCGTTGCTCACGGTGATGACCTCATATCCCTTCTTTTCCAGGAATATGATGTGGGCGTGCAAGAGCTCTATCTCGTCGTCCACCCATAATAGTAGTCCGTTGCTCATTGTCGGTTCGTGATTTATTATTCAATATACTTGATCCATGATGACATGCATTAGGGTTTAGAATCCGTCCAGCTCGTAGTAGTCGTCTTCGAGGTTGAATTCCTGTTGCTTCTTCTGCTTTTTGTCGTCCTGCTGGATATTGTAGTTGTTGTCGTCAGCGTCGTCGGTGAAGTGGATGCCGTTGTCTTGCTGTTGAGGCTTTTTCTCTTCTTCCTTCTTGGGCGCAGGCTTCTCTGTCGTTGTCGCTTTCTCCGTCTTGGTTGTAGACTCCGTCTTGGCTGAGGTGCCTGTCTTTTCCGTTTTCTCAGTCATTGCAGGACTATCTGTCTTGGCAGGTTCCTTTGTCGGCTTTGGCACTTCTTTTTCCGCCTGCTGTTCCAACTCTATGTTTGGCAGGTCGTCGTTTGCGGTTTGCTGCTTTCTGTTGCCGTTGGCAGACTGTCGTTCAGGAGTCATGTCGAATGTTTCCTGTTGGTCTGTCGTTGAGTCGTCAGTGTCAGGCAGAGAGAATGTGTTGTCGTCAGCCGGTGGAGTAGTGGAGTTATTGTCAGTCGGTGTTGCCACTTTGTTGTCCACCGGTATTGTCAGACCGTCGTCGGCAGGCGCAACTGTTGGACTGTCGATAGGTATTATGGTTTCATCGCCCTCCTCGTTCTGCTTCTCGTCGTTTGTCGGTATTCCCAACTGCAGGAACGTGTCGTCGTCGATCACTCCGCCATTGTATAATTTGTTATCCTCCTGCTTCTCGCTTTCCGGTTCCTTTTCGTATTCTATCGTTTCCGGCTCAGAGAGCAGTCGCATTGTACTGATGCGCAGCGGCACGAAGTGCTTCTCGTAGAACTTGTCATAGTCGTTATAACTGTATTGCGTTCCGAGCAGCTCCTTGTTGGAGTCACTGATTATTATCGCTCTTGCCTTGCGTGTGAGTCGCAGGATGTTTTTGTTGGAGTATAGCTGTCGTGCGTATTGCAGCGCCTCGTCGTAGCTCTTGAATCCGCTTATCACCATTCTTTCCAATCCTTCCACTTCTTCTCTTGCTATCTCGAAGTTTCTGACGAGGAAGTTGCTGAAATTGTATTTCGCCAATTCGAAGAGCAGCTGGTTCTCGTTTATGGAGTCAGTCTGATAGGCGATGATGAACGAGAAGTCCACATTGCGCTCCGCCGTGAATTTGCGCGTCTTTATAGAGTCACTGTCGCTCATCACTTCGGCACGTCTCTCCCACACATCGCTGATGTCGAATTTTCCGCCATGCAGCTTTCTTCCGGCGTTCACTCCGTTTACTATCATTCCGGCCAGTGTGCTCACTTCGCTCTTCGGGTATTTGTCCACCACGGTCTTCATGTCGTTTACGCAACCTTTGGCGTCACCGCTGTTCAGCTTTGCCATACCGTCGAAGAAAATGAACTTGTCGCGGTTTGCACCCAATGGGAATCGTGTTGCCGATATCTGCACGTTGTTTTTCACCTCCATGAACTTGTCAGCCTTGAAGGCATCGTATGTGGCGGCATACAGAGAGTCTTCCAGATGCACGCCATAGCGGGAGTTCTCCACGAAATGCGGGTCGGAGAGCAGCGTCGTCCATTCGCTGTCGGGGAATCCGCTTTTCAGCTTTTCGAGATATGATGCAGCCGTCTGTGGCTGGTGCATTCTGCTGTAGAGCAGGAACAAATGATAGTATGCATTGTCCATGTGCTCGTAAGTAGGGTAGTCGTCGGCAAGACGTCGCAGCTCCTTTTCGCTGAGCACGAGATTGTCGAGCTTGTCCTTGAATATCACTCCTGCATTGTATAGTCCGTCCATAATCAGGAGGTTGCTTGCCTCCACCTGTTCTTCGGTGAACGGAATCTGTGCGAGATAATATTCCCGTTTGTGCGGATCGTTCTGTGCGCTGTCAGCCACATTTGCCAGCGAGTCCTCCATTTGTGCCACGTTTGCGAGTGAGTCTCTCATCTCGTCGGTCATCTCTTCCACTCCCTGTGTCTGTGCAACGACAGTCTTGTTCACTCGCTGCCAGTCGTCCACGTTCTCACGCTTTCCCCATAGTTTCTGGAAGGTAGCCTTGCCTTGACTCACTGCCATAGGGTTATAGAAATACCAGATTGCATTTTTCTGCTGCTGCTGGTTGTTTGTGATGTTGTTTCTCTGGTCAGCGTTTGCGCTGCCTCCGTTCTGTGCCTGAACGCGTTGTGCCTCGGCTTCGGCCTGTGCGTCACGCTCTTCCTTTTCCTTCTTCTTCAGCGCTTCAATCACACGGTCGATGGCGGCGTTGCGGTCTTTCTCCGACATCTTGGCGAGAGCCTGCAGAGAGTCCTGCAGGTGTACGGCATCGGTATGTGGAACGAGTTCGTCGAGAATCTTCGAGCGGTCAGACAGTTGCTTGTAGTCCTTGCGGTCTTTGTCGAGCAATCCGATAGCTTCCCCGTAGCAGCGTCGTGCGTTGCTGAAGTCCTCCTTCGCCCAGTATATGTCACCGAGTGTCAGGAGCAGCACGCCTTTCTCTATTCCGTTGCGCGTAGATTTGGCGTTTCCCTTCTCATATGCGGCAATAGCCTGCACGGTGTCCTTCTGGTTCATGTATATGTTTCCGATGGCATAATACACCTGGTCGAGATATTCCTTGTTGTTGTCGTTTCTCGCCATTCGTTTCAGTCTGCCCACCATCTGCTTCCATTTTCCCGTTGCCATCACTTCCGTCATGGCTATGCGGGCATTGAATTCCAGTTCGTATGGCGGTTGCTGCCTTATCACGCTTCTGTATGCCTTGTATGCCGCCTGCCTGTTGCCTACAGCGGTCTGCAGCTGTCCCATCAGATACCATTCGCGGGCGCGCTGCTTGCGGCGTCCCTCGTGTTTGATCACCTTTCTCAGATAAGGTATTGCCTCCTGGTATCTGCCTGTTCGGATATAGTAGTCGGCATAGGTGTAGTCCCAGTCTTTCTGCGCCCTCCAGTTCAGCGAGTCTCGCTTTATTTTGGTTATCACGTCCTCTGCGTCGTATAGCCAGTCCTGTTCCACGTAGCATCTTGCCAGCCATGCCCTTGCCTTGCCGTAGATAGCGGGTTGCGTGGCATACAGACGGCTCATGTATGCGAAAGTGGAAGCCGCTTCGTCGAACGACCCCTTCATGAATTGTGAGCGTCCCATCAGCAGCCATGCTTTCCAGAGGAACGGGTTGTATTCGCGTCTGTTCAGCCATTCGATGTCTTTTGCGTTTTTCTTGCGCGATTTGTTCCATTCCGGTCGTTTCTTGATGCTGTGCAGCTTTATCGCCTTCTGGCATTTTTCTATTGCGCGGTCGAAGTTTCCCTTTCCCAGTTCGCGGCTTGCTTTGTTGCCCACGGTGTATAGGGGCAACATCTCAGTGAAGTTGTCCTTGTTGCCGTTCTCTTTTTCGAGAGAAGCGTCTATATATGCTAGCGAACCGTTGTAGTAGGTGTTGTATCTTGCGTTGAATGAATGCCACCATCTGCTTGCCGACGTGTTCTTTTGCGTCGAGCATCCTATTATTGTCATAACGGCAAGAAAGGTTATGATTATGGCTATATGTTTATTTTTGATATTATTCACTCTATATTAACTTGCAAATGGGTTATTTATTGTGTCTGTCCCCTAATATAGTAAGGTATAAGTATATGGTGTATTATTTTGCAAAAGTAAGAAAATATCTCAGTATAGACAAAAAAGAAACTGAGAAATAGGTCTATTGTAACATTGATTGTTACATATAGAGCCTATTTCTCAGATAGAGTTGAAAGACAATGTGATTGTGTTGCCTTAAATGTTTTTATTGAAGTTTTGCAAGTTCCTCAACTTGTAAACATACGGCATGTCAATGACATGCGAAGCAGTGTTATCTTATAATAACTTTCTGCATGTTCCTGTTCTTGCCGTCTTTTGGAGCCACGATATATACACCCTTGTTCAGTCCGCCGAGGTTCTTGGCGTTGTTGATGAGCAGCTGTCCGTCAATAGTATATATGTCGAATGTCTTGGCGTTGTCCATACTGTCAACAACAGATATTCCAGTGGAAGCTACAATGGTGAGCGTTCCTGTGCCATACGACAAGTCATATTTCTTCGATTCACCACCGCTGACAACAATAGTATAAGTGCCGGCAGGTGATTTCTCGTCAGCTTCGCAAGTCGCTACAGGCAGCTCTGTGAATGCTTCCACCTCAGTATCGTTGTTCTTGAAGCCTTCGAAGGTAAGCTTGAAGTCTGGGTTCACCTGTCCTTCCTCGCGTTCTGCATCTTCCACACCAACGGTAAGAGGAGCCTTTGTGATGATAAGGAAGCCGTCTTCATATTCTACAGTCGGTTCCGTTATCGTACCGGCCTTAATGTGGATAGGGTATCTGCCGGCTGGAGATTCCGGTGTGGCGTCGCAGGTTACTTCAGGAGTACCGTCAACGAAGTCACCGCTTATAGAGTAACCCATCTTAGGGTTCTCTTCGCCATACTCACGCATTGCATTACGAGCCTTTATCGTTGTGCCGTATTCTATGATATTTGTAAATTCTCCCCATTGTGAAGCGCTCTTGAACTTGTCAGTGTTTCCTGCACGTACATAAAGCTTGCATGAGGTCTTGTTTACATTCTCAAACACACCAGCTCCAAGTGCTGTCAAAGGAGTCTTGCTTACTATACGTATTTCGCTCAATCCTGCGCAACTCGCAAAGGCACCCTCACCGATATATGTCAGTTGGGCTCCCAATGTCAGTTTTGATATTCTTCCTCTGCTAGAGAAAGCGAAGTCGTCAACCTTTGTCACCTTGCCGGATATGTAAAGCTCTGTGTTAACCTTTGGCAAAGAACCGATAATTGTAGTCTCGTCGAGTGAATACAAGATGTTGTCCTTAATCTTGAAGTCAGCATCCTCAGCAGGTATGAGAGTCACGTCGCTTAGTCTGCTGCATCCTGCGAAAGCACCTGCGCCAAAGCTCTTTATGCCTTTCGGAAGAATGATTCCGCGTAGAGACGCACATTTGAAGAATGCCTTCTTAGGCAGCACGTTGTCATTGCTTATCTTCAGTGGTGAACCTGACTCCATAAGATAGGCGTCACCGCCAGCTGTAATCTTTGCCTCGCTGAGGTCGAGTACTCTCAGCTTGCCGTCGGTCTTCTCTCCGTATTCGTCTCTTCCTGCCATCACTCTGATGGTCTTAAGATCGGTTCCGTTTATTGCACCTTTTATTTTCAGAGTGTCGTATTTGTAGAAGTTCTCTTCGTCAATAAGAGATTGCAGGATTCCTGCCTTTTCCATCTCTACACTGTCGGATTTTAGGTCTATTGCACCTTCCGGCATGATGTCTATTACGGCATCCTGGTTGCGTGAGAACTGATAACCTGAAGGGTTCAGCAGGGCTATGTCGTAGTAGCCGTCGTCGCTGCCTTCCCATCCCCAGTTGATGTGTACTCGCCCGTCGGCGTCATATCCGTCAAGAACGAAAGAGTGTCCTCCTTGCCAGTCGTCGCCACCATATATAATAGGTAGCCTTCTGCTGATCTGGTCGTAAATCATCTCCATCCACTCCTGTTCGGAAAAGTTGGGGCGGAACACATACTTGGCTTCTGTCAGACCGAAGTATTTGTTCAGACCGTCAGCCGTCTGGTCGTGATAAGCTCCACTGCCGTCAGGGGCGTAGTCCATGTTTGTAGACACTCCGCAGTCTCTCATCAGCAGAGCCACGGCGTTAGCCTGTTCCGTATTATATGAACCGGTGGAGTAAGTGTCCAGCATGTTGTCCCAGTCGTAGATGTCATTCTCGAAGTCGGCAGTCACAGGTGTTCCCGACGTGTTGTTTGCCGGGTAGTAGATGGTTCTTGTTCCCACACCGTTTTTCGGACCCTTATGGAAGTAGAGAACCTGGGCTGTTGAAGTAGCTACGCATCCAGTCATGCATCTGCCTCCGTTCCCCATCGGACACATGTTCCAGTACGGTTCCTCCTGTCCCCATTTTGAAGTACAGAGAGCGTCAACCGTAGCGTCGTATTTGTCGGGGTCTGGTTTTGTTATATTCTTTATAGTAGTATTGTTTTTTGCGGCTGTCTTTACAACATCGTTCACGGCTCTAAGCCACCAAAGGAAGTTCTCGTTTGTTATGTTTGATGTAATCTTGGAATCAGAGTATCCAAGTACTTCGGGAGCAACGTCGTCGGTAGATATTACCGCAAAGCCTTCTCCGCTTTCCCTGCTGTAGATAACGTACCCCTCGTCTCTTGTTATTTCCTTTACCTTTATATTGGCTGGTGCAGCATTTCCCGGTCCTGTGTGTCTGGCAAGGATGAACTTTGCTGCTTGTTTCATTTGCGCTGTAGTGCGAGGCTTGGCGTTTGCCGTATCAGTGGCAAGCAATAATGAAATCATTGTCGCGGCCAATGCCCATAGTGCCCTTTTGGTTGAATAATGGTTGTGCGTCATATATAAAAAGCTTTTGAAAAGAATTGAGAAAATGCCACACCCGTCTTTCTGGCGGATGTGGCATTTGTTATATTTGGGTTATCAATATCGCCACAAGAGCTTTATCTGATGATAACCTTCTGGTCGTTGATGATGTAAGATCCAGACTTCAGGTTCTTCAGAGTCTTCATACCGGTTCCGATAAGCTTACCGTCGATAGTGTAGACGTCGTAAGAAGAAGCCTTGATGACATTCTCTACAGACTCGATGTCGGTTGTGATAGCTGTTGCTATAGTAGCCTCAGACTCGCCGTCTGCGAATACAGCTGCCACCGCGTATACATAAGTCTTGCCTCCTTCGGCTGTTTCGTCTGTAAACTCAACCTTGTCGGCATCCAGAGTCTTCAGCAACTCTCCGTCACGGTATACCTTGTAGCCGGTAACCTTTCCAGAGCCAGTCTCATACTTGATATCGTCAATCTGGAATACGAAGTTTGTCTCGTTGGTTGTGTTGTGGTGGATAGCGAAGTGCGTTGCTCCATCTGGAAGCTCAGCTGTAAACTCTTCCCATGTGCCGCTGCTTGCGGTACGTGTTTCACCAACTTTCACGAACTTGCTGATGTCTGTTCCTTCCTTAGAGTACAGAATATCGAATGTCTCCGGGTAAGCAGTGTCAGATGCGTTGTTGTTAGATGCCCAGAATGAGATAGTCTGTTTCTTTCCGCTCAGTGCCGGACTGATGAGCCAGTTGTCGGCATCGTAGAAGTCATCTGTCTGAGAGTCAGGATTGTACTTGTAGAATGCGGCAATGTACTTGCTTCCTGCATGAGGTATCAGTGATGGGTTAGCGTCAAGATAATCCTGAGTAATCCATTCGTTCAGCGGATCCATTACTATGAATGAGAATCTGTCACCCTGACCTGGGTATAGAAGGTTTCTGAACAATCCTCCTGTTTCAGCATTCTCTGGTGTAGAGCCAAGAGATGTTGTCCAACCACCGAACTCATTCTGTGCCCAAGATTCACACTCCTCGAATCCGTCTTCTACAGGTATTGCTGATTCAACAACTGCAGACCATGTAACCTTCACGCTACCGTCGCCGTTTTCCGTTGCATTAACTGTTGCCGGACGTGGCTTGTTAGAGATGTCGTATGCTACAGATATAGACTTCGCGTTGTCGTCTGGGTTCAGGTCGGTGTCGTAAGCCACCTCTGCCTTCAGTTCAACAGCGTTGTTGTTGTCCATAACGCTTGAAGCATATTCGAAAGAGTAAGTCTTTGATGCAAACGGAGCAAGTTCTTCCTTCTCCTCCTTGCTTTCAACAAGCTTGTCGCCAGCATAGAGTTTCACGGTGTAGTTCTTAGCCTTGTTGCTACCGAAGTTGCTTACAGTAACGTCTACCTTTGCCTTTTCACCCTTCTTGATCTTCTTAGGAGCAGTGAGGTCCTTCAGGGTAAGGTCGCTTTCGTATACGTCGCGAACATAGAACTCATCAAGGTAAATTAATTCGTCAGCGTTTGCAGTAGCCTTGAATCTCAGGATGACGTATGGCAGAGAGGTGTATTCAGGCTTCAGAGCTACAGCATCGCGAACCCAGCTGCCTGCGTCCTTCTCGGCGTCGATAGTTGTCAGATCCTCTACAGAGCCGTCAGGCTTCTGTACGGAAACCGTAATCTTGGCGTTAGAAGCTGCTGCTGCGTTGTGGCTGAATATAACCATCGGGTTAGTAGCACCTGCCAGTTTGATCTTACCTGAGCCGAGAGTTCCGTATCCGTCGTCAGCACCACTTTGCATTGCGAAGCATCCGCCGTCGCCGTCAGAAGACTCCTTGGCGAGACTTAAGCTGAAGTTGTTTCTTGCGATCCACCACAAGTCGTATGCCAATTCTCCTCCAGGAGCACTCTCAACGAATGGAATGGTATAAGGCTTACCGATGATTACAGATGGTGTGATAGCAATATCGCCTTCTCCAATTTCGTTGGCCGCAGATACACCATACTGCTGTAATGTCTGGTCACCCTCGTCGGTCTTGATGGCTTTTTCGTATGAGCTTGTTCCAACAGGAATTTCTGCCTCTAATTCTGGTATGGTACCGAATGCACTTTCCTTAAGAGTATAGAATTTGTGAGATGTATTCTGTGTGTCAACATAGCCACCGTTTGCACCCTTGTCGCTATCGGTCCATGAAACCTTGATAGATGTGGTTTGGTCGGCTGCACTCAGTTCTGGCATGTCAGGTGTGTCGACACCTACATAAATCTTTACAGGTTCTGTGGTGCGTCCTTCACCTTCAGCATTTACAGAAGTTACGCTGTATGAGTTGAAACCGTTTTCTGGAGTTGTATCCACGAACGACTGCTTAGAGCCAGGAGTCACGTCGGTCAATTCCTTGATGACAGTGCCCTCACGCTTAATCTTAAGGGTCAGCTTGCCTGTAAGGGCAGAGCCGCCGATATCCTTAGAAGGAGCAGTGAAGCTTATAGTAGCACTCTTGGCTCCCTTATCGGCCGGAACTGCTGTCAGCTCGCTAACAGCATCAGGAGCAGTTGTTGACATACCTGCGCCAACGCTGATGTCATCGAGTTCGAGGTAGAACTTGTCAGCATCACTTACAGCGTGGAATCCAATATACAGAGTGCCGTCCTCAGAAGCTGTGATTTCCTTGGTGTATTCATGGAATGCGTCACCAGGAAGGTCTGTCGACTCCATTATCACGTTCTTCATACCCTCAACGGTGTTCGTTGAGCCATACTTAACCTCAAGTCTTTCCACGAAAGACGACTTGTAAGACTTAGCCTTGAACTTGACAGTATAGATCTTGCCCTTCTCGACTTTGAGAGGAGGAGTGATGAGCCAGTCGTCACCACCGTTCTTGGTGTCGTATTCATATCTTGCCTCACCAGAGCCATCGCTGTTCTTATAATAAGTCCATGTGGAATTATCATTGTTGTTGTTGATGACTGTGAAGTAAGCCATTGCATATTCGCTGTCGAAGCCTTCAGCGTATGGAGGAGTGATGGCATCACCGTATAGCTTGTAGTCTGTTCTTGCCTCAGCACTTGTCTTCTTGTCGTTGTAAGCCTTCACGCCGTAAGCATAAGCTGTAAGGTCTCTGGTATTCAACTTGTCTGTGGCACTGGTTGCAGTGATGCCCTTGGCAACTACTGTCTCGCCCGGATAGCGTACAACGTCGTACTTGATGTCGCCGATGAATCCGTCGTTGACACCTGCTGTAACGGCATCCCATGTCAAGTTGACGTCACCGGTCTCTGCGTTGATGTCGTGTTTCAGGTTGTCAGCTGCCTTAGGTGTGTCGTAGCCGATATACTGGGTAATCTTGGCTTTCTGTCCCTTGCCTTCGGAATTGGAAGTAGTAACAACGATGCTCTTCTTTCCGTCCTCAGCAATTGTTACGTTCTCTGTAACGTTTGCACCAGGATTGCCTGTACCGGTCTTCAATGTGTTTGCACCCTCGGTGATTGTGTATGTCACCTCATCTGTAAGGTCGTCACCCTTGATGTTCTTTGTAGGCAACTTGAATGAAACAGTACCGCTCAGACTACCGTTTGCGAAGTTTGCAGCCAAGTCTGTCGCTGCTGTAGGAGCACCTTCAGCAAGAGCCTCCGGAACGGTCATCATGGTGATGATGTTCTGGTTCGTGAATTCTCCTACCAGCTCAGCAGCACCTGTTGTCAGGTTGATGGTATATAGCTTAGAGCTTCCGGAAGTGTCAATACCTGCCCAATAGAAAGTATTGTCCTTCTGGTCGATTTCACCACTCTGGAGATAGTATGCTCCTTCGCTGTCACTAATGTCAAGACCTGTTTCTCCGACCAGTGTCTCTTGTGCGGTTGAAGTGTCAATCTTGTAGAGGGCACCGTCTTCTGCTACACCATACAATTCGTTTTCTTTAGTAATACCGAGAGCAACATACATGTGGCTCAGCATACCGATGGTAGAACGGGTCTTGTTCTCGTAGTCAACGATACCAAGCTCTAAGCCCTTTCCGTCAGCACTGAAGAAAGCTCCGTAAATAGTACCGTTTTCTGCTGTCGCGGTTTCGGTTGCGATGAGAGACATGTCGTCCAGATACTCTACTTCTCCAATCTGCTCCCATGTGTCGGTGTCAAACTGATATAATGAAGCTAATACCATATCCCAGAAAGTGAAGTAGTTCACTACATACATCTTGTCGCCAATGATTGCACCACCACCATTAGGAATGATGTTGGCATTCAGTCCAATGGCTTCAACACCGATGTTGCTTGCAGCCTTGAACTTGTAGAGGCCATAGAGAGGATTGTCCTGCGACCATGTGTTGTCGTCAAGAACAGTTCCCCACAGCTCTCTTTCAGATACGTATTTGGCTGCCTTCAACGGTACCCTCGGTTCAAGAGCCATTGCAGGCATTATGCCACCGCTACGCATCTCTTTGAGTCCGGAAAACTTATTCTGATTAAAAATCTTCCCTTTAAAAAGTTTTGGATAACTTGCCTTGACCTTCTCGTCGAGCTTGCGCAAAGCTGCCGGAGTAGTTCTTTCGGCCTTCTGTAACACTGATACAGGAACACGACCACGCAAGCCTGATTCAAGCTTCTGCGCGTCAGTTTGCATTGGCAATAACAGCATCGCCGCTGTAGCTCCTGTGATGATGAAGTTAAGTTTATTATTCATAAGCAAAAAACGTGATTTGGTGAATAATATGCGGTATTTCCTCTTTTATGCTTGCAAATATATAGATAAAACCAATATGTTAATAATAAATCGAAATATTCTTATTAAAATTAGTTCTTTATGTTTGCAAAATAACAAAATGTTATTCCAAAAAGACGGTTATACCTTATTTATATAACAGAAAAGAAAGAAAAGTTAGTGAAAAGTCTATAAAACGGAAGTTTATTAAATAGTTTTGGCAACAAATTGTGAATGTACACTATTGGCCTTGATTTGCTTTCTGTAAACTGTGTGTTTGTCGTTTTTTCAGCAAGCGAACTGCCTCTCCCCCCTTTAGGGAAGACGGGAGAGAGGTAAAAAAATGCCACACCCGTCTTTCTTTGCGGATGTGGCATCTATTATTCTTGAAGTTATCAAGGTTATTAAGAGCGTTTATCTGATGATAACTTTTTTGTCGTCCAATACACTATAAGCCTTAAAGAATTTCAAAGACTATGCTGTATGACCGTTATTCGCTGATGATGAACCCTGCTTTCTTCAGGTCATCCCAGAAGTTTGGATAAGACTTTGAGACCACTTGCGGGTTGTTGATCTTTATGCTTCCGAGAGTCATTGCCGCAGGTGCGAAAGCCAATGCCATGCGGTGGTCTTCGTAGGTGTCGATGGCGATGTCGGCATCTGGCTCACAGCGTTCGCCGTTCCAGGATAGTTCTGTGCCGTCGCCATCGTCTATTATATATCCGAGTTTCTTCATCTCCGTCTTCAATGCAGCGATACGGTCGGTTTCCTTGATGTGCAGTGTGGCGAGTCCTGTGAAGTGGAACGGCACTCCCATCATTGCGCAGGTCACTACGAATGTCTGTGCCAGGTCGGGCTGGTTCTTGAAGTCGTAGTCGAGGCGTGCCGACACAAGTCCGGTCTTGCGTAGTGTCACAGTTGTCGGCACGTTGCGTGTCCTGCTGCTGAACGAAGTCTTTATACCCAGCATGCTGAAGAGGTATTTCACCACGGAGTCGCCCTGCAGCGAACCGTCCATCAGTCCGTTGAGTCTTATCTCCGCCTCGTTGTCTTTTGAGAGGGCGAGAATCTCATACCAGTATGACGCTGCGCTCCAGTCGCTCTCGATGTAATAATCCTGTGCGGTGTATGGTTGAGGCTTCACTTCTATAGTGTCGTTGTCTGTCCATTCTGCATTCGCTCCGAAGTTGCGCATTGTGCAGAGAGTCAGGTCGATGTATGGTCTGGAGATGATGTCTCCGGTGAGATGCAGTGTCAGTCCCTTCTCCATTCCCGGTGCAATCATAAGCAGTGCTGAGATGAACTGCGAGCTTACGTCGCCCTGCACTTCCAGCGAACCTCCCTGCAGCTGTCTTCCCTTGATGCGCAATGGCGGGAATCCCTCGTTCTCCTCGTATGCCACGTCGGCCCCGAGCCTTAGCAGTGCGTCAGCCAGGATGTTGATTGGGCGGTGTCTCATACGCTCCGTTCCCGTTATAGTGTGCTCTCCAGGTGTCACGGCAAGATAAGCTGTCAGAAATCTCATTGCCGTGCCGCCCGCCTTGATGTCGATGGTTTCGGGCATGTCTCTCAGTGCGTTGATCATTACCTCTGTATCGTCGCAGTCTGAGAGATGTTCCGGCATTGTCTTTCTTCCCGAGAGGGCATATATGATGAGCGCCCTGTTGCTGATGCTCTTCGATGCCGGCAGATTTATTTCCGTCTCGAGCTGTTGTGGTGCCGTTATTCTATATGTCATGTCTTTATCTTTTTAAATTGGTTTCGCTATGTGGCGTTTTTCTTGCCGTTTCGTGTCAATAAGCCGCATTGTCGCCTTCGATGATGTTTCTCACCGTGCGATACATTATATATAAGTCGAGACCTATCGACCAATGCTCTATATACCAGATGTCGCCTTCCACTCTGCCCTCCATCTGTGACAGTTGCTTCGTTTCGCCTCTGAATCCGGTCACTTGGCTCCATCCCGTTATTCCTGGTTTCACGAAGTGGCGTATCATGTATTTGTCGATGAGCTTTGAGTATTCCTCAGTGTGCTTGAGCATATGTGGGCGCGGTCCCACCACGCTCATATCCCCCTTCAGCACATTCCAGAACTGCGGCATCTCGTCGATGTTCGTCTTTCTCATTATGTCGCCCCATCTCGTCTTTCTCGGGTCGTCTTTCGTAGCCTGCAGTTTGTCGGCATCAGCGTTCACCTTCATGCTGCGGAATTTGTAGCAGTAGAACTCCTTGCCGTTCAGTCCGTTTCTTTTCTGCTTGAAGAAAATCGGTCCCGGCATTGTCAGTTTCGTTATTATTGCCACGATAATGAAAATGATAGGGAACAGCGTCACCAGGAACACTCCCGACACCACGATGTCGAAGGCACGTTTCAGTGCACGGTTTTCGGGGTGGGAGAGAGGTTCCCTGTAGAGACTCAGGTATGGCACGTTGCCGAGCATGTTGAAATAAACCCTGTGGTGCAGGTAGTTTGTCACGTTCGGCACGTTGTAGAAGTGTATGAAATTCTTTTCGCAGTAGTGTATTATCGGCAGGATCTCGTCGGCACGGCTTGATGGCAGACAGCAGAACAGCTCATGTATTGAATGGTTGCCCTTGAGATAGTCTATCACTTCGCTCGTCTTGCCCAGGAATTTGCATTCTTGGGGAAAGTTCTGGTTAGGCTGGTCATCGAAATATCCCACTACTTGGTATCCCAAAGATGATATTGCGAGCATCTCTTTGTATAGCGAGATGTTGTTCTCCTTGCTGCCGAGGAACACCACCCGGTTGATTGATTTCCCTCGTCTTCTGTAGCTTATTACTGCCCATCTCACGAAAATGCGGTATGTCGATACCATGAATATCAGCGAGAAGAGGAATAGCGGCAGAATTTTGTAGCTCATGTGATTGAAATGGCCGAGTCTGAGCAGCGGTACAGACAGAACCACGAAGAGAAGCACGTTTCTTGTCACGAGCGTAACTATTTGGAATCTCTTCACATTGCGTATGTATAGTATCACTCCGCCGTTGAGTATGCAGGCGCAGTAGATTACTCCGATGAGTATCGAGGTGTGTAGCTGCGTGTCGTCCAACGGCGTGCCTATCACGGTGTTGAAGAGCCAGTATGTCAGCATGGCGATGATGAAGTCGCCAAGGATGGTGGCAGCTACTACGAGACCGTTGCTGTGCATATTGTTCAGCTTCTGTCTCATCCATGTTCCGCCCATATTTACTTGTACCCATTCCATATGCGTAGTTCAAAACTTGTTTTTTATTAGAGAGCTTTGCTCTTTTTATCTTAAGTCGGTATAGTCTGATAGAAAGGATGTTTCTTTTTTTCATGGCATCTCTTTCTCGTCTTTGTCAGGGGCAATGCAGGTTTTGACATGCATTGTCCCCGGATTGTCGGCGAGTCGGGATTGTCTCTCCCCTGTCGTCATTTAGTCTTTTCCCCTTCCCTTTTTTCAGAGTCGTTGCGCCTTTGTTGTCGCATACTTGCGAGCGCGTGTCAGCTGATTCCTTCCTTATACCATTTGAACAGCTTCTCCACTCCGTCTTCTATCTCCACCTTGTGGGTCCATCCCAGACTGTGCAGCTTGCTTACGTCTATGAGTTTGCGTGGTGTGCCGTCCGGCTTGCTTGCGTCGAATTCCACTGTTCCTTCGAATCCTACTGCCTTTACAACAAGCTCAGACAATTCCTTGATTGTCAGTTCCTTGCCTGTGCCAACGTTGATATGGCAGTTTCTTATTTCGCCGAGCTGTGGTATCGCACCTCCTCGTCCCTCGCTGTTGTTGCGGTCAACTGTTCCGTCAACTTTTGCTCCATAGAACACCGAACTGTATTTCTCTATGCCTATGATGTCTTTGAAGTCCACGTTGAGCAGCACGTGTACGCTGGCGTCAGCCATGTCTTCGCTCCACAGGAATTCGCGCAGCGGCTTGCCTGTTCCCCAAAGCACCACTTTGTTGTCGTATATCCCGTAGTATTCCAGAGCCTTGAGTATGCGGTCCTTCGGGTTCTTTCCGTCCACGTTCCCTTCGCCGATAGTCTGGCGCAGCTTGTCGTCGGGGTTGATCGGCCGTTTGTCCATGTCCTTCTCGATCATGTCCCATGCTCCGTCGTGGATGAGTTTTGCCAGATATATCTTGCGCATCATCGCAGGCATCACGTGGCTGTTCTCCAGATGGAAGTTGTCGTTCGGTCCATATAGGTTCGTCGGCATCACGGCGATATAGTTCGTGCCATACTGCAGGTTGTAGCTCTCACACATTTTCAGTCCGGCAATCTTTGCTATTGCATATTCCTCGTTGGTGTATTCCAGTGGTGAGGTGAGCAGTGCGTCCTCCTTCATCGGTTGTGGCGCATCCTTCGGATAGATGCAAGTTGAACCGAGGAAGAGCAGTTTCTTCACCCCGTGCGAATATGCGTTGCTTATCACGTTGCACTGCATCTTCATGTTCTGCATGATGAAGTCGGCGCGGTATAGCGAGTTCGCCATTATTCCGCCCACGAAGGCTGCTGCGAGCACCACTGCGTCCGGCTTCTCCTCGTCGAAGAATTTCTCCACTGCGTATTGGTCTGTGAGGTCCAGCTCTTTGTGTGAACGTCCCACCAGGTTTTCGTATCCCCTTGCCTTAAGATTGTTCCATATCGCCGACCCCACGAGTCCGTGGTGACCGGCGATGTAGATTTTGCTGCTTTTGTCTAATGACATGTTTTATTAGTGTTTTGTATTCCTATATCGGTGTCGTTATTTCACGATACCCTTCTCAAGATATTCGGCGAGGTTTGTCTTCACCTTCTCTCCGGCGCGTTCCACTGCCACCTTTGCCATGTCGGCGTCAACCATTATTTTGACGAGCTTCTCAAACGATGTCTTGCCCGGGTCCCATCCCAACTTTGCCTTTGCCTTGGTGGGGTCTCCCCAGAGATTCACCACGTCGGTAGGGCGGTAGAAGTCCTTTGACACCTCGATGATTACCTTGCCCGTCTTCTTGTCGATACCCTTCTCGTTTTCGCCTTCGCCCTTGAATTCCAGTTCTATGCCGACATGCTTGAATGCCAGATAGCAGAAGTCACGCACTGAGTGCTGCACTCCGGTAGCGATGACGAAGTCCTCCGGTTTGTCGTGCTGCAGGATGAGCCACATACACTCCACGTAGTCCTTGGCGTATCCCCAGTCGCGCAGCGAAGAAAGGTTGCCCAGGTAAAGCTTTTCCTGTTTTCCCTGTGCGATGCGTGCTGCCGCGAGTGTTATCTTGCGTGTCACGAACGTCTCGCCTCTGCGCTCGCTCTCATGGTTGAAGAGGATTCCCGAGCAGCAGAACATATTGTAAGCCTCGCGGTATTCCTTCACAATCCAGTATCCGTAGAGCTTTGCCACGGCGTATGGGCTATATGGATGGAACGGAGTGTTTTCGTTCTGTGGCACTTCCTCCACCTTTCCGTATAGCTCCGATGTCGATGCCTGATATATTCGGCATGTGTCGGCAAGTCCGCACTGGCGCACAGCCTCGAGCACTCTGAGCACTCCGGTTGCGTCAACGTCGGCTGTGAACTCCGGTGAGTCGAAGCTCACCTGCACGTGGCTCTGTGCCGCGAGGTTGTATATCTCTGTGGGTCGCACCTTGCTCACCACCTGTATGAGACTCATGGAATCTCCCATATCGGCATAATGCAGATGGAAGTGTGGCTGTCCCTCGAGATGGGCGATGCGCTCACGGAAGTCAACCGATGAACGGCGTATCGTACCGTGTACTTCATATCCTTTACCGAGCAGGAATTCTGCCAAAAACGAGCCGTCCTGGCCCGTGATGCCTGTAATAAGAGCTATATTCTTCATAAATAACTGTTTGTTCTGTTGTGTCCTTTTTTATGTTGAAAATCCGCTATTATAGCGTTATAATAGCGTATCCAGCTCGCAAAGTTACAAATCTAAATTAAGATGTGCAACTTATTTTGTGGTTTAAATGCCATTATTATATAATATGTACCTGTTGGCGGAATTAATTTAGTGCATACTTAATTCTGCCAATGGG
>ENA-UOJH01000400-UOJH01000400.1-human-gut-metagenome-genome-assembly--contig:-C148-NODE-400-length-42053-cov-13.529835_pt1 | contig 42053 bp, 37 predicted proteins | sample MGYA00242345_ERZ723892 | MGnify/ENA metagenome assembly ERZ723892 | reverse complement strand
TCGGTGCCGGTGACGGCTTTGCCGTTGGCTTTACCAGCGCTATCCTCGATGGATTAAACCTGGAAGACGCTGCCCGCCGCGGTGCTGCTATCGGTGCCATGGCCATCCAGGTCGCCGGCGATAACGAAGGCTTGCCGACGAGAGAGAAGCTTGAAGCGTTCATGGATGCGCAGCACTAGCCTGTTAAATGCGTAGGGGCGCCCATATGGGGCGCCCGCCTGAAGTGTGTGAAAAAGGAGTTCTGAACAATGGATAAACTTGATGTTGTCAATAAAATTAAAGAAATCGGCGTCGTCGCGGTCATCCGCGGCAACAGCCCGGAAGAAGCGATGATGATGTCCGAAGCCTGCATTAAAGGCGGTGTCACGGCCATTGAACTGGCTTTCACGACGCCGCGGGCTCATGAAGTCATCGAAGCCCTTTCCAAGAAGTACGCCGACAACCCGGATGTTATCATCGGTGCCGGCACGGTCCTCGATGCTATTACGGCCCGCATTGCCATCCTCGCCGGTGCCAAGTTCATCGTGTCGCCAGCGCTGGATGTAGAAACTATCAAGCTCTGCAACCGCTACCGCGTCGCCGTCATGCCGGGGACAACGACCCTTAATGGCGTCATTACGGCCCTGGAATACGGTGCTGACGTCGTCAAAATCTTCCCCGGGGAAATCCTAGGCATGAAAGCCATCAAGGCCATCCACGGTCCCCTGCCGCAGGCTCCGCTCATGCCGACAGGTGGCGTCAACGTCGAAAATGCCGGTGATTGGATTAAAGCCGGCTGCGTTGCCGTCGGTGCCGGCGGTGCCCTCACTGGTGGCGGCAAGACAGCCGATGAAATTACGGCTACAGCTAAGAAATTCATCGCCGCCGTCCAGGCTGCCCGAAAATAAAAGTTTGATGTATGATGTTTGATGAAAGGTTCTCATGATAGGGGAGATGGCCGCCAAGGGCAGGCTGAGAGGTTGCTTTTATAAAGGGACTGGCGCACGAAGGGATATGCCATCATGCGCTAGTCTTTTTTTTTAGTGGGTAGTTTTTATTAGTTTATCAGTTTACTTAATTAGTTTATATTACGTGATATTTGAAATAAAAATATAGTTATTAAGCCAATCATATATATGTAAATCTAAATAAACCAATTTACTGACGCTGGAACCAGTGTTTTTTTCTTCTGAAAATATACAATTTGCGCCTGTTTTATGATAAGATGAATTAAGAAAAAAGGTATTGCTTTTCAGAATGATGGAGTTATTATGGAGAATTTGGAATTATTTGAAAAAGCACCGAATGAAACGGTGCGGGAATATGCTTATCGCGTGTTGTACAAAAATATTATGTCTTTGAAGCTTCCGCCAGGTACGGCTATGTCGGAACAGGAACTGTCGGGCATTTTGAATGTCAGTCGGACGCCGGTACGGGAAGCTTTTATCCGTTTGTCACAGAAGGGGCTGCTCGAAATTTTACCACAGCGTGGGACCTTCGTATCTAAAATTCACACGGAACAGCTGGCAGAATTCCGTTTTTTTCGTGTCACATTGGAACGGGCTATCGTAGAATTGGCTTGTCAGGCTTTTCCAGATCCTTGGCGGACGAAACTAGAGTTCTGTATTTTTGAACAGGGAAAATTCATTACCGCCAAAGATGCAGAAAACTTTTTTAAGAGTGATAATACCTTACACTCCCTACTCTATGAAGGCTGCGGAAAGCCTCATATTTGGAAGATCGTCCAGGAATCGAATCTGGACTATGCCCGGGCCCGCGTCCTCAACGTTAGCGATGCTACTGAGCAGATGAATCTCCTCTACGAACAGCATAAAGGCATTGTCGGAGCTATCTTTGCTGGCAATACCGAAATGGCAAAACGCATTATGACTGAACACATCAACAAGGTCATGGGCGATGTAGAAGTATTGAAAAAAGAATATCCAGAGTATTTCCGGTAAATAGTTCGTCGTTCATCGCGATGAATTCATATTTTTACTCCCTGGCCACTAACCACTAAAAGGGCTTGTCGCATGTGCGACAAGCCCTTTCTTCACCTCCTGAAACTTTCCCGTTCTACAAGTTCTGCACTGAATTCAGTACGGACCGGGACGGAATTGGATTCCTTTCCGGTCAACTCTGTGACGATTTGGACGGCAGCGTTGCACAGGCTGGTCAGTTTGTTGTCTAGGCTGGTAATGGTCGGCGTGGCGCATTGGGCCAGGATGGAGTTATTACATCCGATGACTGGGATGGTTTTGCCGTGACGCAAGGCGGCTCGCTGGGCCCCTACGGCGGAAATATCTTCTGAGGTGACGATGGCATCGAAAGAGATACCGTCTGCGACTAAACGGTCGATAAGTCTTTCCGTATCGTCTAAGGTCCTGGGAATCTGCTGAATGAGTTCTTGTTTTTCTATTAAGTTCAAATCCCGGATTCCCTGGCGGAAGCCGTCGAGTTTGTGGCGTCCGCTATAAGTAAGGGAATCATAGATATAAAGGATGTCGTGGCAATTTTTGGCGGCTAAGGCAGTGACGACCATTTTCATTCCTTCTTTTTCATTACAGACGATACTGTACATATTGGGCTGATGGTAATCACTGTTGATCGTAATAACGGGAATCTGCCTGGCCGTGTCACAGAGAAGGCGGATGTCAGTTTCAGAAGAAAAAGGCGTGCCAATAGTGATGATGGCATCGACGTGTTTGTCGGCCATGTCAGAAATATATTTCCCGTTATGGCCTGTATCGCTGCCTGTGTTGGAAAGCATGACATCGAAATGATGCTTACGCAGGCCATCTTCCAGCAAGGATACAGCATGAGCATAGAAAATATCGGCTACGTCTGTGCAGATAACGCCGATGATTTTCATCGAATCGAGGCCTAAGCCCCGGGCGAAAGGGTTTGGTTTGTAACCCATTTCTTTCATAACTTGGAGGACTTTCGCCCGTGTCTTTTCACTGACCCGTGTGCTACCGTTGAGAACGCGGGAGACGGTGGCAATGGAAACGTTGCATTTTTCAGCGATGTCGTAAATGGTGATATTCATAACGTTCTTTCCTCTTTATGTAAAATCTGTGCTACTTACATTATAGCATACTTTGTTTCTGAGAAAATGAGAAATCACTATAATTTAAATGTAAGCGCTTAACCAATTGGAATAGGAAAACAGATATATCTAGGCATAAAAGGAATAGATAAACGCGCTTTTATGATTTATTTATGCAATAAAAGCATAAAAATTGGCTAATTTTTCAAAATTGATATGTAAAAATCATACTATATTGACACTTGAGTAATGACATGGTATTCTTTCGGTAAAGATAAGTGTAAGGGCTTACAATAAAAAGTGAGAATGACCGATGGTATAACGGCCGTATATTTGGGAGGAGACAGATAAAATGAAACGATTCATGGACAAAGATTTCTTATTGGATACGGAGACAGCCAAGCATTTATTCCACGATTATGCAGAACATATGCCGATTATCGATTACCATTGCCATATTTCTCCGCAAGAAATCGCAGAAGATCACCATTTCCGCAGCATTACCGAAGTCTGGCTCGGCGGTGACCATTATAAATGGCGCCTTATCCGTTCAAACGGGACGCCAGAAGAAAAAGTTACCGGTACGGAATCGACAGACTTGGAAAAATTCGTAGAATATGCGAAAGCTCTTTCAAGAGCCATTGGCAATCCGCTCTATCATTGGAGCCACTTGGAATTACAGCGCTATTTTGGCATTACCGAACCTTTGAGCGAAAAGAATGCTGAAGATATCTTCAATCGCTGCAATGCCAAGTTACAGGAAAAAGATATGGGTGTCCAGGGCTTGATTGAGCAGTCCAACGTCAAAGTCATCTGCACGACAGACGATCCGGCAGACGATTTGAAGTGGCACCAGAAACTGAAGGATGAAAATACGTGCAGTGCTAAAGTCTATCCGGCTATGCGTCCAGATAAACTGATGAATGTCGATAAAGCGGGTTATGCCGATTATATGGCCCGCCTCGGTCAGGCTGCCGATGTCGAAATCAAGACCTTTGCCGATATCCGCAAAGCCATGGACAAACGGATTGCTTTCTTTGAAAAAATGGGCTGCCGTGCGACGGACCATGCTTTGGAATATGTTTTCTGCCGCGAAGCTGATGAATCAGCCATTGACGCCATCATTGCCAAAGCTTTGAAAGGCGAAAGCATTAGTAAAGAAGAAACAGAAGCTTATAAGACGGCTGTCCTCACCTACTTGGCCGGTGAATATTACAAGCGCGGTTGGGTCATGCAGCTCCATTTTGCTACCTTGCGGGATCTCAATTCGGAAATGTACCGTAAATTAGGGCCGGATACGGGCTTTGACAGCATTGCCGAAGGTAATTGCTGCAAAGGTCTCATTGCCTTCTTGAATCATCTCAATGAACTCCATATCCTACCTAAGACGATTCTCTATTCGGGTACACCTAATGATAATGCTATGATTGGTACCATCATCGGCGCTTTCCAGGGACCGGAAGCCCGCGGCAAGATTCAGCAGGGTGCTGCCTGGTGGTTCAACGATACGAAACAGGGCATGATCGACCAGATGACGAGCATCGCTAACCTCTCGGTCTTCGGCAATATCCTCGGCATGCTGACAGACTCCCGCTCGTTCCTCTCCTACGCCCGTCACGAATATTACCGCCGTATCCTCTGCAACTGGATCGGCAATCTTGTTGAAAACGGCGAATATCCGAACGACGACGAAGCACTGCGTCAGCTCGTCGAAGATATTTGCTTCAACAATGCAGCCAACTACTTCCAGTTCCAAATGTAAACGGAGGGGTAAACGATGAAAAACGTAAGTGAACTCTATCAAAAAGCCCAGCATCCCGTGCGTATCCTGCAGTTCGGTGAAGGCAACTTCCTGCGTGCCTTCGTCGACTACGCCGTCGATGTAGCAAATGAAGAAAACGGCTTTGACGGCAGCGTCGCTGTCATCATGCCCCGTTCGGGCAAGACGGACCGCTTCGCTAAGCAGAATGACGTTTACACGGTCTGCCTGCGCGGCCAGCAGGACGGCAAAGTCTATAAAGAAAACCGCGTCGTCACTTCTGTTAAGACGGTTATCAGCGCCCGCGATGAATACGATGCTTTCATGGCTCTGGCTCATGAAGATTCGCTGGAATTCGTCGTTTCCAATACGACAGAAGCAGGCATCACTTTTGACGAAAAAGACGCCTTCACAGAATGCCCGCCGACGACCTTCCCGGCAAAGCTGACGAAGTTCCTCTATGAACGCTATACCTTCTATAAAGGCGCTGCCGATAAGGGCCTGACCATGCTGCCGACGGAATTGAATGACAACAACGGTAAACTCCTTCGGGGCTGTGTAAACAAATATGTATCCCTGTGGAAACTGGAAGCGTCTTTCCAGTCATGGCTCGACCAGCACTGCCAGTTCACGGATACCTTGGTCGACCGCATCGTCGTCGGCTATCCGGCTGATTCCATCGCGGCTCTGCAGGACGAACTGGGCTATGAAGACAGCCTGCTCGACCAGGCCGAACCTTTCTCCTTATGGGTTATCGGCGACCCGGCGCTGGCTTTACGGCTGCCATTAAACTCTAGTAAATTCCACGTTGAATTTACGGATCACCTCCAGGCGTTCAAGGAACAGAAAGTCCGTATCCTCAACGGGGCTCATACGTCCATGGTCCTTGGCGCTTATCTGTCCGGTCTCGATTACGTCGGCCAGTGCATGGAAGATCCGGTCATCCGCCAGTCCCTGGACCAGACCGTTTTTGATGAAATCGTACCGACGGTTAACTTGCCGAAGGAAAAGGCTGTTGCCTTTGCAAAGGCTGTATACGAACGCTTCGAAAATCCTTTTGTCAAGCACGCCTTGCTTGCAATTTCCTTGAATTCTATTTCTAAATGGAAAAACCGCGTCCTGCCGACCTTTAAGGACAGTCTGGCAGCGACGGGGAAACTGCCGAAATGGCTGACCTATTCCTTTGCGGCTTTTCTGGCCTTCTATCGGACGACCCAGGCCGGGGAACATTGCCTCATCGGCTCGCGGTTGGGCAATACTTATGAAATCCATGATGATGAAGACAAACTGGCCTTTGTCAAAGAACAGGCCGGTAAGGGTACAGCTGAGTACGTCAAGGCCATTATGGCGCGCAGTGACTGGTGGGGCGAAGACCTGTCAGCTATCGATGGTTTTGCCGATGCTGTCAAGGCCCATTTGGATCGTATGGCTGAAATCGGTGTCAAGGCTCACATTGCTGAATTGACAAAGGAGTAAGAGATGAACGTATTCCAAATCCATCCTCATGATAATGTCGCCGTAGCCGTTGACGCCGTTGCAAAAGGCTGCGTCGTCACGGTTGGCGGTAAGACCTTTATGGTTTGCCAGGATATCCCGGCCGGTCATAAAATGGCGTTGCAGCCTATTGCCAAAGGCGAAGATGTCATTAAGTACGGCTTCCCCATCGGGATGGCAAAAGTGGATATTCCCGTCGGTGCCTGGGTCCATACGCAGAATGTCCAAAGTAAACTCGGTGATTTACTTCACTATACATATGAACCGGAAAAAGCCGATCGTTCTCCCTGGAAAAGTGAAAAAAAATACGAATTCCAGGGTTATAAACGGAGCGATGGCAGTGCCGGCATCCGCAATGAAGTCTGGATCATCCCGACTGTCGGCTGTGTCAACAATATTGCCAGAGCCATTGAAACGGCGTCCCAGGCCTATAAAACGGAAAATATCGATGGCATCTATGCCTATAGTCATCCCCATGGTTGCTCGCAGTTAGGCGATGACCAGGTCCATACACAAAAAATACTAAGTGGGTTGATTCACAATCCCAACGCCGGTGCCGTCCTGGTCTTGAGTCTGGGCTGTGAAAACAACCAGGTCAGTTTGATGAAAGAAGTTATCGGCGACTATGACCCGAACCGTGTTAAATTCCTAGTCTGCCAGGACGTGGAAGATGAAATTGAAGCCGGAACGGCTATCGTCAAAGAACTCTGCCATTACGCAGCTCAGTTCCATCGTCAGCCCTGCGATGCGTCGTTGTTGACGATTGGCTTGAAATGTGGTGGTTCCGATGGCTTTTCGGGCATTACGGCCAATCCATTAGTTGGGGACATTTCCAATCGTCTCATTGCCGCCGGTGGTACGTCGATTTTGACGGAAGTGCCGGAAATGTTCGGTGCCGAAACATTGCTCATGAATCGGGCACGAAACCGGGAAGTCTTCGACAAGACTGTTGGCCTCATCAACCACTTTAAAGAATATTTCATGAGTTATGGCGAAAAAATCAATGAAAATCCATCGCCAGGCAATAAGGCCGGCGGTATCACCACATTGGAAGATAAGTCCCTGGGCTGTGTTCAGAAAGGTGGCCGGGCTCTCGTCGAAGATGTCCTGGCCTATGGCGACAGGGCGACGAAAAAGGGCCTCAACCTGTTGCAAGCTCCAGGTAATGATTTAGTAGCCTCTAATGCGCTGGCCGCTGCCGGAGCCCACATGGTGCTGTTTACAACGGGCCGGGGGACGCCGTTTGCCTGCCCGGTACCGACGATTAAGATTTCCAGCAATAGTCGCTTGGCCGGTTTCAAACGGAACTGGATCGATTTCAATGCCGGGACTATTGCTGAAGGGGAATCGCGGGAAGCCGTAGCAGACCGCCTTTTCCAATATATTCTTGACGTAGCGTCAGGTCGTGTCCATGCGAAATCGGAAGCCCTAGATAAGCACGAACTGGCTATATTTAAAAACGGAGTTACTTTATAAGGAGGGAGTGCTATGAGCACACAAGCAGGGACATTGCCGAACAAGACGGAGACCGTTGCGCCGGCAGTTTCTAAGGAAGGCCATGTCAAATTATCGTGGCGTGAAAAAATCTGTTACGGTTTTGGTGACTTTGGGAACGGATTCATGTTCGACTTAGGCCAGGCCTATTTGACGAAATACTGGATTGATGTTTGCACCATTCCGGCAGCTGCCGTAGCCGGTATCTTTGCCTTTACGAAAATCTTTGATGCTTTTATGGACCCTATCGCCGGTTCCGTCATCGACGGCCGCAAGAATATCGGCCCGCGCGGCAAATTCCGTCCGGTCATGATGGCGTCGGCTGTCATCCTGGCCATTTTAACGGTCATTACCTTTACCATGCCGGACTTGTCGCCGACTGGTAAGATTCTCTTTGCTTATGGTGCCTATATGGCCTGGGGGCTTGTTTACTCGTTTACCAATATCCCGTATTCTTCCCTGGCCAGTGTCATGACCCGTGATGTTGAAGAACGAAGCCAAATGGCGACGACCCGCCAGGCTGGATCTATCGGAGCCCAGCTCATTACCGGCATGGCCTTCGTACCGGTCGTCCTCATGTTCGCTTCACCCCATGAAGGCTTCTTTGCCGCTTCTATCGTCATGTCTATCATCGGCGTCATCGGTTTTGCCATCTGCTATTTCAACTGTCATGAACACGTTCCGGTCAAGCGCAATACCCAGAATGAACAGAAAGCAAAATTCTCAGATTATATTAAACTCGTGTTTACTAATAAACCGCTTTTATGTATTATTTTGATGACTTTGTTTACTATCTCGGCTATGAACACGAATAACCAGATGATGATTTTCTTCTGCCAATATAACTTAGGCCATATGGGCTTGCAGCCGATTGTAAACGGCATCATGATGGGCTGCTCTGTCGTCGGTATCCTGCTCATTCCGAAACTGGTCAAGATGTTCGGCAAGAAAAAGACGGCTATTGGCGGCCTGCTCATCGGCTGTGCGGCAGACCTCTTGAACTTCGTCATCCCGACCAATATTTACACCTTTATCGTATTGGTCACCATCGGCTACGTAGCTCTAGCTATTCCGAACGGCGTTACCTGGGCTTTTGTTTCCGACGTTATCGACTACAGCGAATGGCACAACGGTATCCGCAAAGAAGGGATTACTTATGCGGCGTTCAACTTCTCCCGTAAAATCGCCCAGGCCCTGGCTGCTGTCGTAAGTTCGGGCATCCTGGTACTGACAGGTTACGTCGCCAATGCCGTTCAGAGTGAAATGACATTGATGGGGATTAAAGCAGCTATGACCTTGTATCCGGGCGTTGCCCTCGGCATTGCTGCTATCATCCTCTACTTCTTCTATGGCTTGACAGACGACAAATTCAAGAAGATTGCCGATGATCTGAACCATGGTAAATGGGAACACGGCACGATTGAATAAGGAGGCTTTGTCATGAAAGATAAGAACTGTGGGTACTGTGTAAAAGGCGAGCCGCTTGCTAAATTCGGCATTTACATCTGTGACTTATCGGTCAGTATGCTGGTCCTGTTTAAAGAGCAGAGCCATCCCGGTCGCTGCATCGTCGCCTATAAAGACCATGTCAGTGAAATGATTGACTTGAGCGGCGAAGAACGAAATGCTTTTTTTGCCGACGTCGCCAAGGCGGCGAAAGCCATCCATCAGGTATTCCATCCGGATAAGGTAAATTATGGTTCCTACGCCGATACAGGGCATCATCTCCATGTTCACTTAGTGCCGAAATACAAAGATGATTTTGAATGGAACAGTACCTTTGCCATGAATCCGGACCGTGTCTATTTAACAGATGCCGCCTATGAAGATATGATTGACAAAATAAAGGCACAATTGGAGGCAAACCATGAATAAAGTGCTTACTATCGGCGAAGCTATGGGCTTGCTGATTGCTGAAGAAATGGGACCGCTGGAAGAGGTGGAACACTTTTCCCGCCATGTCTGCGGAGCCGAATTGAATTATGCCGTCGGCATGGCTCGCCTGGGCAATGACGTGTCATATATTTCCAAGGTCGGCGTCGATCCCTTTGGGAAGTGTATCTGCAACTTCCTTAAGGCCAATGGCATCCACGACGACTACGTCTGGACTGATGATGACCACATGACAGGTTTCCAGATGAAGGAAAAAGTCCGAGAAGGGGATCCGACGGTGGCTAATATCCGCAAGCATACGGCCTTTTCCCACTTTCAGCCGGCCGACCTTTCCAGTATCGAATGGACCGGCGTCGACCACCTGCATGTCACGGGGATTCCCCTGGCTTTGTCGGAATCATGCCGGGAAACGATTTATACGCTGATGATGCGGGCCCATGGCAAGGGCGTGCGTATTTCCTTTGACCCCAACCTGCGGCCAATGCTCTGGAAATCCCAGGAAATCATGGCCCGCGTCATCAATGACGCCGCCCAGTATGCTGACATCGTCATGCCTGGCCTCAATGAAGGCCGGATCCTGACGGGGATGGATCATGAAAAGGACATTGCCGGTTACTACTTGCAGCGCGGTGTCCAGACCGTCGTCATCAAAATGGGCGGCAGTCATGGAACCTATATTCGCACGGCGGATGACCAGGAATGCTATGTGCCGAGCTATCATGTCGACCACATTGTCGATACGGTCGGTGCCGGTGACGGCTTTGCCGTTGGCTTTACCAGCGCTATCCTCGATGGATTGAACCTGGAAGACGCTGCCCGCCGCGGTGCTGCTATCGGGGCTATGGCCATTCAGGTCGCCGGCGATAACGAAGGATTGCCGACAAGAACCCAGTTAGAAGAATTCCAAAGGAGATAAATTATGGATAAATTAGATGTTGTTAAGAAAATTCAGGATATGGGCGTCGTTTCTGTCGTCCGCGGCAACAGCCCGGAAGAAGCGATGATGATGTCCGAAGCCTGCATTAAAGGCGGTGTCACGGCCATTGAACTGGCTTTCACGACGCCGCGGGCTCATGAAGTCATCGAAGCCCTTTCCAAGAAGTACGCCGACAACCCGGATGTTATCATCGGTGCCGGCACGGTCCTCGATGCTATTACGGCCCGCATTGCCATCCTCGCCGGTGCCAAGTTCATCGTGTCGCCAGCGCTGGATGTAGAAACTATCAAGCTCTGCAACCGCTACCGCGTCGCCGTCATGCCGGGGACAACGACCCTTAATGGCGTCATTACGGCCCTGGAATACGGTGCTGACGTCGTCAAAATCTTCCCCGGGGAAATCCTAGGCATGAAAGCCATCAAGGCCATCCACGGTCCCCTGCCGCAGGCTCCGCTCATGCCGACAGGTGGCGTCAACGTCGAAAATGCCGGTGATTGGATTAAAGCCGGCTGCGTTGCCGTCGGTGCCGGCGGTGCCCTCACTGGTGGCGGCAAGACAGCCGATGAAATTACGGCTACAGCTAAGAAATTCATCGCCGCCGTCCAGGCTGCCCGAAAATAAAAGTGTATAGTTACAGAGTTTGCCATTTATAGAAAAAAAGGAGCTGTCACATCGTGACGGCTCTTTTTACATTGATTGTAGATTGTTCATCGTTTGTCGTATGGGATTAAAATGTGCGATAGTTCCTTTTGTATTTGTATAGATTTCTTCTGTTTACTCATAAATGAAAACGTTTAAATGAAGGAGACGTCCAGTATGAAAATGTGGCAACCAAGCTAAAAACCGGAGTTTAAATTAAAATAAATCAATTTAAAGTAGTTCAACGAAACGCCGGCATTTGTAATCATTGACTTTACAATTAAAATGTCGTATGATAGAGATGTAATAAGGATAGTTCTATCCTGGATGTTTTACTTCGTTTTTATAGGAGGTTTTTTTAAATGGATGCAAAAACAGTAGATTTCGTTACGGCCAAAACACATGATTTGATGGCAGCTCCCAGCTGTAATGCAACGCTGAAAACGGCTGCTCAGGCTTGGCTCGATGCCGCTGATAAAGAAGCAGCTACGCCGGCTTATATAGAAGCTTTGAAGCAGGGGATATCGACAATCGACGAACTATTGGCCTTTGCCGGTTCGAAACATGCCGTCCAGATTATGGGGGCTGATGGTGCTAAACAGCTTTTGGCCCATGCCAAAGATATTCAGGCCAAAGGGGCTAAATTCTGTGACTGCCCGGCTTGTACGGCAGATTTGGCTATCCTTCGTGAATTAAAAGCCATTTAAGGAGACTTTTCGTATGCAGATTTCCAGTCGGTTCACTATGGCCGTTCACACATTGTTGTGTATCGATTACTTTGGCAAGACGCAAAAGGTGACGAGTGATTTTATTGCTGCCAGCGTAGGGACAAACCCTGTCATTATCCGTAAATTGCTTATTCAGCTCAAAGCGACTGGGTTGATTCAAGTCAAGCGCGGGACTGGTGGGACAGCGTTGGAAAAACCGATTGCTGATATTAGTTTATACGACGTTTATCATGCTGTAGACTGCGTCGGTGGCGATTCGCTCTTCCATTTCCATGAGCATCCCTGCCCACAGTGTCCGGTGGGCAAAACGATTCACGCTGGTTTAGATGATCGGCTACACCAGGTACAAGATGCCATGGAAGATAAGATGCGCAGTATTTCTTTGGCCGATGTGGCGGGAACGATGCGGGGCGTCTTTGAGAAACAGGCTGAGTCCGACTGAAGGAGACGCTATTATGGCACGGTCTATCTTTTTATTCGCTCAATGGTTTATTGCCCGGCGCAGGACTTGGCTCCGGATTCTTACCTGGATTACCCGGTTTGGCTACTGGCTGTTCATTCTTTATGGCCTTGTGGAATGGTTCCGGCCGCGGCCGGTTCCAGCCCAGATTAAACGTCGGAAGACATTGGTTTACTGTCTCTTTTCTGTCATCATGGGGTCTTCTCTTTCCTGGATCATCGGTAAAATCTGGCATCGCCCCAGGCCTTTTGCCTGTGGTGACGCGGCGCCGTTGGTGCCACATAAGGCCAATGCGTCTTTCCCTAGCAACCATTCGATGAACAGCCTGGCTATTTCCCTGATGCTCCTGGCTCGGCACAACCTCTGGGGGTTGCCGGCCTTGGTCTGGACTGGTATCTTAGCGTCGTCACGGGTACTCAGCGGGCTCCATTATGTCAGTGACGTCGTCGGCGGCTTTTTCATAGGGGCTGTGGCTAGCCATGTTGTTTACCATAGTAAACGCTGTTCACAATTAGCTGGCCATATCCTTTACTATTGGCACGTCGGGGCTTCGGTAGCACAGACCTGGTGGCGGAGATGCTGACGGGCAAGTGCGTGCAGTTTGAAAAGGCGCTGTCTTCATTGTACAGCGCTGTTTTTTATGATGACTGGCGGCTTGGTATTGGCAGCGGGTACGACCAAAGCAGAACCAGTACAAGCCGTAGCGGCTGCTACGCAGACCAAGGCTAAAATGGCTCAGACCACCCCGGCGCAGCAGACGTATAGTCTCGATTTGGATACGACAAAGTATGAAAAGAAAACGATGACTGTCGATGGCAAAAAGGTGGCTTTTCGAGCCTATGAAAATCGGGTGTATGTGGCTCATCCTATCGAAATATATATGTCCCTGAAGGATACTTTAAAGGAAAGACGATTAATGGCTATATGGCGAAGACAGCCCCGATTTTCCTGCCCAATACGGTCGGCGGTTATATGCCAGGGGCACCGAGCCAGCCGTCTGAAAAGAATCGGATGACTGGAGGCGCCAATGCCATTCTCATCGCCCTCTCCAAAGGCTATGTCGTCGCAGCTCCGGGGGACTCGTGGAAGGACAACCCAGGCGGCTGACGGCACGTATACTGGCAAGGCTCCGGGCCTCATCGTCGATATGAAAGCAGCTGTCCGCTATTTGCGCCATAATGCAGGAAAATTGCCTGGTGATACGGAAAAAATCATTTCTAATGGTACCAGTGCTGGCGGTGCTTTATCGACGCTCATCGGGGCGACAGGCGACAGCAAGGATTATGAATCGTATTTGAAAGCCCTTGGCGCGGCTGACGAACGGGATGATATTTATGCTTCCAGTGTATACTGCCCGATTACTGACCTGGACCATGCTGACATGGCTTATGAATGGATGTTTAACGGTGTAAACACGTATCATCAGGGACATATAGGCGCTATGAAACCACCAGCAGGTAATAGTCAGGCTGAACCGGCTGGGGTCGTCAACAATCGGCCTGACAATGCACCGGTCGAAGCGGCAGCTGAGACAGAAATAACCGCTGTTCAGAAGCAGGCATCGAAAGATTTAAAAGCGATGTATCCGACTTATATCAATAGTTTACATCTTGTTGACGAGAATGGGAAAGCCTTGACCCTTGATGAAAATGGCAAAGGTTCCTTTGCTGATTACATTAAATCGATTTACATGGCTTCGGCGCAGAAAGCCCTCGACAATGGCACTGATTTGTCTTCCAAGACATGGCTGACCATTAAAGACGGCCAAGTGACCGATATGGATTTAGCCGGCTATGCTGTCGATGTGACCCGGTTGAAGGTAGCCCCTGCTTTTGATGCATTTGATATGAGCAGTGCTGAAACGGAAGAATTCGGTACGGCGACTGTCGATAAGCAGCATTTTACTATATACGGCAAAGACCATTCGACCGTAGCCGGGGCTGCTCTGGCAGATAAAGATATTGTCAAGACGATGAATCCCTTGAATTATATCGGTAAATCTGGAGTCAAGACGGCTCATTATTGGCGGATCCGCCACGGCGAAGCAGACCGCGATACGGCGATTGCCGTACCGGCAGTCCTTGCTCTACGCCTGCAGCAGGCCGGATATGATGTCGATTTTGCATCTCCTTGGGCCCGCGGTCATGTTGGCGATTACGACTTGGATGAGCTTTTCGCCTGGATGGATGCCATCGGTCATAAAAACTAATTTACCACAGATTATCTTCCTCGTTAAACTTCCATGTAAACGGTTCGGATGTGACTGTCATATCCGGATCGTTTTTTATATCTTCTAAACACGAGACGGAACATTCAATGTCTTCTAGTTTCAGCGTATTCTTTATGCGTACGACTTTTGCCTGGTTCGGGTCTGTCAGGAAGGCGTGGGCCATGGCCATTTCGATGGCGTCCTTATCGCTGTTGCCATACAGGGGCAGTAAAGCCATGCGGAAGGACTTGGCTGTAATGCAGTTGGTGTATGCCGAGGAGAAGTCCATCTTGTTTACGAAGCGGTAGCTGACGATGTCGGCCATGCCGCAGCCGGCGCCGTTGCCATGGGAAGCTTCGGTAATGTCCAGGATGACGATGCGTTCGATATCCGGAGCCAAGGCGCGGAAAGCCGTTTCCTGGCTGAATCGTTCTGTCCGGCCCGTGATGTTTGGGTCCATGCCGGTACCGCTGATTTCCTTGCCGATTTCGTCGACGATGAGGACGTCGATGTGGGGCAGCTTCAGGCGCGGCATTTCCGCTTTGGCCATGGTCTGTAAGGCCGCATCGCGTTCAAAGAATTTATCGGTCGGGATGACTTCCAGGGCGGCGATGTCGTCACTGGGGCTCTGGACCATGCCGACCGAGAAAACGACGTTTACATGCTGCAAGAAGGCTTTCGACACGCGTTCCAGGTTGGGGCCGAAGGAATCGTAGCCCCGGCCGTGGAAGGTCGAAGCGCCTTTGTGCTTGCCGCAGCCGATGCAGATCATCTTCAGCAAACCCGATTCGTGTTTATATTTAAAGTGCGTATGCGGTTTAATCTTGTTGAACAGGATGATGCCGTCGGCTTCATAGGCATTCTTGTCACAGTATACGGGGAAGCCGTCTTCCAGTGTGGCCACTTCGACGACGTCCATCGTCGACAGGACGGGGACGCCTAAATAGTCTTCGTTGATGCCGAACTGGGCTAAGTGCTCTTTTTGGCCTTCGGCCGTGGCCCCGGCATGACTACCCATAGCCGGGAAGACAAAGGGTTTGGCACCCCAGGCTTTGAGCTGGTCGCAAAGAGCTTTCATGATTTCCTTATAATGCGGGAGCCCACGGCTGCCGGCAGTGATGCCGATGCGCTTGCCTTTGAGGGCTTCTGTCGTTGCCGTATCCAAGGCCAGGAGCTGTTTTTTCAGGACGCCGACGGGATCGGCCAGATCTGTATGGGGGAATGATTGATGGACTTTGACCATCTGCGGGATGACGATGCCATCGGTCAGGGATTGTTTGTCGAGTTTGGGAAAGAACAAAGAAAAGACCTCCTTTTAACGTGTAATCATAGGATTAATCTACGAGATACCCCTATTATACGCTGATATGGCAAAAGAAGAAATATGCAAAAAAAGCCCTCGTGCCACAAAATGTATTGTGTACGAGGACTTTTTTTGAGGATTTTGTCGAAATTTTAATGAAATTCTAATCTAAGCGGTAGATTTCCTACTTGCTTTCAGCATCTTCCGGGCTGAACTTGGTGATGAAGATGTGGCGGACGAAGATGACGATCATAGCGATGAAGCAGAGCAGGCCGAGGATGTCTGCCGTAGACTGGAAGTCTTTGCCGACCAGGGCCAGCGGATTTTCGCTGCCGCCAGAGGTGACGGAGACGACGATGAGCAAGGCGATGATGACGCCCATGAGGCTTTCGCCGACGATGAGGCCCGAAGCAAAGAGGACGCCGCGATGGTTGCAGGCTTCTACGTCTTCTTCTTCGTGGCCAGGGCTGCGACGGGCAGCGCGGGCCTTCAAGGACTTATGGATGAAGTAACCCATGACCGAACCGATGACCAGAGGGATTTCCAAGGTCGGCGGCAGGTAAATGCCCATGCCGACAGCCAGTGGCGGCAGAGCCAGGGATTTCGTGTTTTTCGTCAAAATGAGGTCGATGATGATGGCGGCGATACCGACACCGACACCGAAGAGGATATAGTTCCAGTCGAGGCTGGCACTGAAGATACCTTGGGCGATGGTCGTCATCAAGGTTGCCTGCGGAGCTGCCAGGGCCTGGGTCGGATCCATGCCGGCACGGGGAAGGGCGCCGGTGAAGCCATAGGCCTGATAGAGCAGGTTCAGGACCGGAGCGATGGCAAAGGAGCCGATGATCGAGCCCAGGATGAGGGCGACCTGCTGTTTCCACGGTGTAGCGCCAACAATATAACCTGTTTTTAAGTCCTGCAGGTTATCGTTGGAAATGGAAGCGATGCTGACGATGACGCTGGTAATGAAGATGGCGAAGGCTGTTGCGAACTGCGTTCCTTCCAGTGTGGCGAAGACGCCGGACGAAGAGCCGATACCGAGGACGACCAGGGATGAGATGATGATGCCCAGGATGCCGATACCGGAAATCGGGCTGGCCGACGTGCCGATGAGGCCTGCCATGTAGCCGCAGGCAGCGGCTACGAAGAAGCCCATGAGGATGGCGACGAGGATGCCGACGACGATGAACATAATCGTTACCGACAGGGAAAGGCCGGCATTGCTGACAAAGGCATAGAACGTGATGAAGAGGCCGATGAGGATGGCCAGGAAGACCAGGCTGACCGATTTCGGCGACATGTCGATGTCCGTATGATGGAGAGCCTTCTTTTCTTCTGTGTCATTAGCGCGCAGGGCGTTGATGGACATCTTGATACCGTCGACGACCGGTTTGGCCAGGCGGATCAAGGTCCAGACGGCGGCGATACCGATGCAGCCGGCGCCGATGAAGCGGACTTTCTGTGCCCAAATGGCATTGGCAAAAGCTGCTGCAGACTGACCATCAGCCGGGATAAGCGTCGATGTCAGATAGGGGACGAAGATGTACCAGGCCAGGAGCGTACCGACTAAGATAGCCATGCCGCTGGCGATGCCGATAAGATAGCCTGCACCGAGGAGTGCCGTCGAGAAACCTAACGGAATCCTTGTGACAGCCGAGCCGATGCTGAACCAATAGCTGAACTCGGAAGAAACGACGTGGAAGCCGTTGGCACAAAGGCTGAAGAGGCCGGCCAGGGCCGTGCCGCCGACGATATCTTTCATGCCCGTTTCTTTTTTGCTCGTGTCTTCACCGGCTGCTTCTTCTCGGCGGATTTCACTGCCGACTTTCAGGATTTCAGCAGCTGCCCGGCCTTCCGGATAGGGCAGGTCGCTGTTGACGACCATAGCCCGGCGCAGGGGAATGGTGAACAAGACGCCGAGAGAACCGCCGCAGGCGCAGAGCAGCAGGGTCTGCCAGAAGGGGAAGCCCTGCCAGTAGCCGAGCATGAGCAGGCCCGGCAGGATGAAGATGATTGCAGATAAAGTGCCGGCAGCAGAAGCCTGCGTCTGTACCATATTGTTTTCCAGGATGTTGGAATGTTTGAACATGCGCAGGATTGCCATGGAGATGACTGCAGCCGGGATGGACGACGAGAACGTCAAGCCGACTTTTAAGCCCAGGTATACGTTGGAAGCCGTAAAGATAACGGTAATCAGGGCGCCGAGGATCATACCGCGGGCCGTCAATTCCGGCATACTTGGGTAGTTCACAGTCAAGTTTGATTGTGGTTTCATAAGAAAACCTCCCAAATAAAAATTTAAGCGTACTAAAACGTACTACTTCATTGATAATTCTATTATACTCAATTTTTTTAAATTCGTCATATGCCGAATTGTACACTACAGGCGGAAAATGGGCTGTATAATTACTTTTTTGCAAGTAAAAGTATACATATGAGGATAGTAGCCCCGAAGGCCTCGTCCGTGGTATAATAAATAAACGATTAAGTAATCAATCGCAGATACTTTTTGAAGGGAGCGTTTGTCATATGAACGATCAAGAAATCATTGAAGGAGTCATCCATGAATTTGCAGGACTGGCCAAGCACCCGCGTCCGTCCCACCACGAAAAAGGCGTTAGCGACTACATCGTCAGCCGCCTCCACGAATTGGGCGTAACCGATGTCACACAGGACGAAGTATATAACGTCATCGCCAATGTCCCCGCCAGCAAGGGCTGCGAAAACTGGCCGCTTACGGTCCTCCAGGGCCATATGGATATGGTCTGCGTCGCCAAACCCGGCGTCGACTTCGACCCCTTGACCAGTGAAATCAAACTGGTCCGTGAAGGCAATATCCTCCATGCCGATGGGACTAGCCTCGGTGCCGATGACGGCATTGCCGTCGCCTTGGCGCTGTATCTCATTCAGCAGCAGGATATCCAGCACGGCCCGCTGCGCCTTATTTTCACCGTCGATGAAGAAACTGGCATGACCGGGGCTACTCATCTGGACCCGAAATACGTCCAGGATGTGCAGTACATCATCAACTGCGACTCCGAATGTATGGATGTCCTCTGCGTCGGCTCGGCAGGCAGCGTCCATACGCATTTCAACCGGCCCATCCACTGGCAGGCTGCTGAAGGTAAACAGGCGTTTACTATTACGGCAAAAGATTTTGCTGGCGGCCATTCAGGCGAAACAATCAATGACGGCAAGAGCAATGCTATCAAAGCCCTGAGCCTGGCTCTCCGCCGTGTTGCCCAGGCTGGCATATCTTATGTCTTGGCTTCCATTACCGGCGGCGTCGCTGCCAATGCCATTCCGTCGGAAGCCTCGGCTGTCATCGTTGTCAACGATGTAAACGCCGACGAAAACGTGAAGAAAGCTGTCGGTGAAGAACAGGCCGAAATTGCCGAAGTATACGGTGAAGTCGAAAAGAACGCCCACTTCCTCGTCGAAAGTACTGGCGTACCGGCTCAGACCTTTTCGGCCGACGATACGAAGAACCTGGTCAGCTTGCTGAATATCCTTCATTGCGGCGTCTTCGCCATGAACCAGCTACTGCCGAAACTGCCGGACTTGTCGGCCAATATCGGTACGATCCGGACCGAAGATGACCATGTTGCTATCCAGTATTTCCCACGCGCTTCGGCCGATGCCCGTCTGCGCGAATTGATGGACATCCTTCCCGTTTACGCAGAGTTGACAGGATGCGATATCGAACTGGCTTCGCCAGAACCGGCATGGACAGAAAACCCGCATAGCCGACTCGTTCCCCTCGTTGCCGACGTTTACAAGGAAGAAGCCGGCAAAGAAGCCCGCATCGAAGCCATGCACGGCGGCTTGGAAACAGGGTATTTCTTCTCTATGAATCCGAAATTGGACATCATTTCTGTAGGGCCGACGACGCACGATATCCACAGTGCTGACGAATCAGTCGAACTCGACACAGTGGCTCTCCTGACCCGCATTGTTGCCAAGACATTGGGGAAATTGGATAATTAGTGGCTAGTAATCCGTGGCTCGTAGTTCGTAGGGGCTTGCGGGTCTTTAAATTTAACCTAATCCACATCAAACATCAGACTTTCAACTTATACTCAAAAAGGAGCTGTCTTAATGCGACAGCCCCTTTTTGTTGTATTTGCAACAGTTTTATTCGGATGTTTTTGCTATAGTATAAGTGTACGAAAAGGAGGGAGTATGATGGAAAAAACGCATATTGACCGACTGGTTACACCCGATTATTTCAATCGCAAGGAATGCGAAGAATGCGAAGGCTGCGGCTGCTGTATCAGTATCTGCCCATATGAAGCTTTGTCGATGGAGACCTGTGCCGACGGTATCCGGCGGCCACGCGTCGATATGACCAAATGCCTGCGCTGCAACCGCTGTATGGATGCTTGTGAAATTTACAAGTGTTATTACCAGGAGGGCTGCTCTATGAAATACTCACAGAATCCACACATCTTTGTCTTTGGCAAGACCATCAATAAGCCGAAGATTTCCATTTCTTTTTTATCTTACTTGCTTCGAGGAGAACAGAATATCCTTATCGACACGGTTCCTGATAAAGCCGCCGAAGCCTATATCCAGGATATCGAAAGCGTACTGCCTGTCAACCAGATTGATGCCCTGATTCTCAACCATTCCGAAGAAGATCACAGTGGCGCCTTACAGGCTGTCCTGGCCCACCATCCCCAGCTGCCCATCTACTGCACACCGGCTACGAAGGAGCGCCTCTAGGAAAAATATCCGTCGGCTGATTTCCGCATCGTCCAGCATGGCGAAAGTCTGACGTTAGGCGATTATACCTTCCAGTTCATCCACACACCGGGACTCCACTGGCCGGATAATATGGTCACTTGGTTGGCTTCGGAAAACATCCTTTTCTCTAATGACCTCTTTGGTCAGTATTTAGCCGAAGAACCGCCTGTCAATGCTGGTTATTCCAAGGAAGCCATCCTCAAAGGGGCCGAACCTTATTTTGAACGGGTCTTTGCACCGGCTTCTGAGAGTGATAAAGCCATTATCGCTGATATCGCCGCTATGCCTATCCAGACAGTAGCAACCGGCCATGGACTCATCTTGTAGAGCCAATGGCTAGAGCCAATGGCCGGCTGTCTGGGATTTCTATGTATCACGAGTGCTCAAATAAATATTTCGTATCGTAACTGAGGTCCATGTACTGCGCAATCGTTTCGTCGTCGAATCCGTATTCTTCTGACTTATGGGTCAGGCTGCCCCATTTGATCTGGAGCTTCTTCTTGGAAGTCAACGGTTCTTCGTATTCGATGCGCAGTTCTTGTGCTTCTTGGGAGTGGTCTTGGACTTTGACGAATAGGCCCTTGTCGAAAGTCAGTTCATAGACTTTCCGGAAGGCATGGGGGAGCTGGAAACCGAAAGGGACGAAGTATTTGTCGATGAAGCTGTTAGCAATGAGGATGGATCCGCTGTAATCCATGACGTGATTGAGTTCATATTTCAAGTCCCCTGCCGGTGAATGGAAAGAAACAGGATGGATGCCGTCGATGGCCGGCGGTTCCATGCCGTTGTTATTGGTCAGTAACTTATGGAGGGTCAGCATCTTTTCATCATTGAAGCCGAAAATCGCCGTATATCCGCGCAGGCAGGCTTCATTGTACATGATGGGATGGAGACCGAATTCTTCAATGTTAAAGAATTCATCGACTTCTTCAATGGCGACGATACTGAATTTATAGGTGGCAAAATCGAAACCGTCAAAAAATTGGGCGCGCATGGTGGTTCTCCTTATTCGACGAAAACGGGTTTGTTGTTTTCAAAACGGGCGATGCGGGCCAGAGATTCGACGCGGAATCCAGCGTTTTCCAAGGTTTTGCGGCCGCTTTGGAAGGTCTTTTCGACGACGATGCCAATGCCGGCGACTTTACAGCCTGCTTGGGCGACGATGTCCGTCAGGCCGACGGCAGCGGCTCCGCTGGCCAGGAAGTCGTCAATGATGAGGACCGATTCGCCGGCGTGGAGATAGGCTTTGCTAATCGTTGCTGTATATTCTTCTTCTTTCGTGTACGAGTAAATTTTGGCCGTATATTGTTCGCCCTTGGTGAGGAGGGATTTCTTCTTGCGGGCAAAGACAATTGGCAAGTTGCCCATGGCAAGGGAAGCGGCATAGGCTACAGCGATGCCCGAAGATTCGATGGTGACGATGCGGTCGATCTGTAAATCTTTGAAACGGCGGGCGAACTCCTGACCGACGTGATTGATGAGGGTCGTATCGATTTGCTGATTCAAAAAGTTATCAATCTTTAAAATTCGGTTGTCGATGACCAGGCCATCCTGTAAAATTCGCTGTTTCAATTCTTCCATTACTTCCATGTCCTCCCTGTGATGAAAAATGGTAAATCTTGTCTACTATAATAGTACTAGTCTAATACGATTTTATAGGCAAGTCAATAAAATTCTAAGTTTACTTATGGGGATAAAACAGGTATACTAAGGTTGTCTAATGATAAGTTATCTATCTTTGAGGGAGGTCATGACATGCAGTCTATCCGACGTTTGTATGTTGCCAAGAAAGGCGTTTTTGCTGATGAAGCAAAACGATTGCTCACTGATTTACGGGAAAACCTGTTGATTAAAAGGTTGACCGATATTCACATTTTCCACCGCTATGACGTATCTGGTCTCGATGATGCGGTTTTTGAAGCGGCTAAAAATATGATTTTCTCTGAACCCCCTGTCGATGCCGTCTATGATGAATTACCGGTTGGCAAGGACGATACGGTCCTGGTCGTTGAATATCTGCCGGGGCAGTACGATCAGCGCGCCGATTCGGCCATGCAGTGCCTGCAGATGCTGACCATGAAGAACGACAGCCTCGTCCGCACGGCACAGGTCCTCGTTTTGTCCGGCAACTTATCCGCCGATGACGTCGCTGCAATCAAACATTATTGCATCAACCCTGTCGAAGCCCGCGAAGCTTCGCTGGACCCCGTATCGACGCTGGAAATGCCTTGGGAAAAACCGGCTGACGTTCCCGTCATCGACGGCTTCGACGCCATGGATGACGCTGCTTTGAAAGAATTGTCGGCGCACATGGGCCTGGCTATGAGCTTTGACGATTTGAAATTCGTCCAGACTTACTTCCGGGATGAAGAAAAACGCAATCCGACGGTTACAGAAATCCGCGTCATCGATACCTATTGGTCGGATCACTGCCGTCACACGACGTTCATGACAGAACTCACAGATGTTTCTTTTGAAAACGGGACCTTTACGGCGCCCATCCAGCGCGCTTATGAATCGTATAAGACGACGCGGGAAAACTTGAACCGTAAGAAACCACAGACCCTCATGGATATGGCGACGATTGCCGTCAAAGAATTAAAAGCAGCCGGTAAACTCGATAACCTCGACGAATCGGAAGAAATCAACGCCTGCACTATCATTATCCCTGTCGATGTCGATGGCGTCGAAGAAGAATGGCTTCTCCTCTTCAAAAATGAAACCCATAACCACCCGACGGAAATCGAACCGTTCGGCGGCGCAGCTACCTGCTTGGGCGGCTGTATCCGCGACCCCTTGAGCGGCCGATCCTATGTTTATCAGGCTATGCGCGTCACCGGTGCCGGCGACCCGCGCCAGTCGGTCAAGGATACGCTCGTCGGCAAACTGCCACAGCGCAAGCTGACCACCGGTGCTGCTAAAGGGTACAGCTCCTATGGCAACCAGATTGGCTTGGCTACGGGTGAAGTCAAAGAATATTACAACCCTGGCTTCATTGCTAAGCGCATGGAAATCGGCGCGGTCCTCGGCGCAGCTCCGCGCAATAATGTCGTCCGCGAAGAACCGCTCCCTGGCGATATCATTATCCTCCTCGGCGGCAAGACCGGCCGCGATGGCTGCGGCGGTGCTACGGGTTCGTCCAAGAAGCATACCGTCGAATCCTTGGAAACCTGCGGCGCAGAAGTCCAAAAGGGCAATGCCTTGACGGAACGCAAAATCCAGCGTCTCTTCCGCCGTCATGAAGTTACAGTCCTCATCAAACGCTGCAATGACTTCGGTGCCGGCGGTGTCTCCGTTGCTATCGGTGAATTGACAGATGGCCTGGACATCAATCTTGACAAAGTCCCGAAGAAATATGAAGGCTTGGACGGCACGGAATTGGCTATTTCGGAATCTCAGGAACGTATGGCTGTCGTCGTCGCCCCGGAACACGTCGATGAATTCATGAAATACGCCGCTGAAGAAAACTTGGAAGCGACAATCGTCGCCGTCGCTACGGACACGAAACGCCTGGTCATGCACTGGCGCGACCAGAACGTTGTCAATATTACCCGCGCCTTCCTCGATACTAACGGTGTCACACAGCATCGCAAAGCCGTCGTCGTCGCTCCGGAAGATAAAGACTTCTTCAAGGCTCCGGAAGTCAAAGACGTCGCCAAGACCTGGCTCGATACGATGGGGACCTTGAATATCGCGTCGGAACAGGGCCTGGCTGAACGATTCGACAGCACTATCGGCGCCCGCACGGTCCTCATGCCCTTTGGCGGTAAATACCAGAAGACGCCTGTCGAAGGCATGGTTGCTAAGATTCCTGTGGAACACGGCAACACGACGACGGCCAGCATCTTTACGCATGGCTACGATCCGGATTTGGCTATTTGGAGTCCCTTCCACGGTGCTCTATATGCCGTCATCCAGTCCATTGCCAAATTGGTAGCTCTCGGCGGCGACCGCAAGAAAGTTTATCTGACCATGCAGGAATTCTTCCAGAGCCTCGGCACCGATGAAAAGGCTTGGGGCCAACCGGTCAGTGCCCTCCTCGGTGCCTTCGTGGCCCAGCAGGTCATGGAAGTAGCCGCTATTGGTGGGAAAGACAGCATGAGTGGTACCTTTGAAAACCTGACGGTTCCGCCAACGCTCGTTTCCTTTGCGATTGCACCGGAACACACGAACCATATCATCTCGCCGGAATTTAAAGCCGCTGATGATGTAGTCCTCCTCTTTGACCTGCCTCGTGACGGCGAAGAAATGCCGGACTTCGATACCTTCAAAGCCCATTGCGATTTCCTTCATCAGGCTGTCCTCGATGGCAAGGTCAAAGCGATGCATGCCGTTGGTCAGGGTGGGATTGCCGCTGCTGTGGCTCAGATGGCTTTCGGTAATGGAATTGGCTTTGCCGTCGATAATTCCTTTGCTACACAGGAATTATTCAATCTCCGCTATGGTTCGATTCTCGTCGAAACCGATGCCGCTACGGCTGCTGAATGGAGCAAACAGACTCATGTCTCCCTCGTCGGCAAGACGACGATGGCTGCTGTTGTGACCGTCGATGGCGTGACAATTTCCCTGAAAGACCTTCAGGCTGCCTGGGAAAAACCGCTCAGTCATGTCTTCCCCATCAAGAGTGAAAGCGGTACAGGCGATGCCGAACTGCCGTTGTTCACGACGTATGGTCCGCGCCGCAGCGAAGCCTTTGGTACGCCGCGGGTCTTCATCCCTGTTTGCCCAGGGACGAACTGCGAATACGACTCGGCAGCTGCCTTTGAACGGGCTGGCGCTACGACGGATGTCATGGTACTGCGCAATAACACGCCGCAGGATTTGGCAGAATCCATTGATGAAATGGCTAAACGCATTGCTAAAGCCCAGATTATCATGTTCCCTGGTGGTTTCAGTGCCGGCGACGAACCGGAAGGTTCGGGCAAGTTCATTGCCACCTTATTCCGTAACCCTGTCCTGTCGGAAGCCTTGGAAAGCTTGCTCTATCAGCGCGATGGCTTGGCCCTCGGTATTTGCAACGGCTTCCAGGCCTTGATCAAACTTGGCCTTTTGCCTTACGGTCATGTCCAGCCTTTGAAGGCCGACAGCCCGACGCTGACGTATAACACCATTGGCCGCCATCTGTCACGCATGGTCGAAACGAAGGTCGTTTCCGTCATGAGCCCGTGGTTCAGCAGTTGCAAAGCCGGTGACGTCCATACCGTGGCTATCTCTCACGGCGAAGGTCGTTTCGTGGCTACGCCGGAACAGATCCGTGAATTGGCTGCTAAAGGCCAGATTGCAACACAGTACGTCGACCTTTCCGGTAAAGCTACTTATGACAGCGAATATAACCCGAACCAGTCGGTCTTGGCAGTCGAAGGCATCACCAGTCCTGATGGCCGCGTCCTCGGCAAGATGGCACACACAGAACGCTTCAGCGCTGAAGACGTCTTCCAGAACATTGCTGGCAACAAACTCCAGCCGATCTTCAAATCAGGCGTAGCCTATTTTAAATAAAAGAGGCTTGCAAGAAAAAAGTTGCTGAACGGCAGCTTTTTTCTTGCATTTCCCCGCCACTTATGATATACTTAACAAGCTTGAATTGTGTCAAGCTCCTAACCCTTCTGCGGGAAGGGTCATATGTCCAAAAGAGGAGGTGATTTCGTGAACAAGTACGAAGTCATGTTTATTGCAAAACCGCTCGAAGAAGCAGAAGTAGATCCGATCGTTGAATTGGTATCCAACCTTCTCACTAAGAACGGCTGCACCATCGAAAAGGTAGATCGCTGGGGTAAACGTCATCTCGCATACCCTGTTAAAAAACAGGCTGATGGCTACTACGTTCTGATCAACTTTGAAGGCGAACCTGACGTCATCAAAGAAATCGACCGTGTCATCAAGATCCACGATACTATTCTGAAACACTTGATCGTCAAGATCGACGAATAACCGGAGGCGCAAAGGTATGAACTCAGTCCAATTATTAGGGAATTTAGCTCGTGACCCGGAAATCCGTTTTACGAAGACCGGACGGGCAGTCGCTATGTTTACCGTCGCCTGCACGCGGTCGTATATTCCGGCCGGCAGTTCAGAACCGCGGGAATTAACTGATTTTATTCCTTGTGTTGCTTGGGGTAATTTGGCGGAAAACTGTGGCAATAACTTGTCCAAAGGCAGCCGTGTATTCGTCCAGGGCCGTATCTCCGTTCGTTCTTACGAAACGCAGGATGGTCAGAAACGCTATCGCACGGAAGTTGTATGCGACTTCGTTGCCCAGACAATGGGATCAGAACACCAGCAGGTTGCTCCGGCACCGCATGCTAGTGCACCGCAGCCGAAAACGGCTGCACCGGGAACCGGCTTTGACAGCATGGGTTCCAGCACAGACGAAGAAATCCCATTCTAAAAGGTCAGACACACCCCTTCTAATTCTTGAAGGAGGAAACTATACATGAGAAGAGATCGCTCGAGAAAACCGAGAAGAAAAGTATGCAGCTTCTGCGTAGATCATGCTGAACAGATCGATTACAAAGACGTTGCAAAACTTCGCCGTTTCACAACAGAACGCGGTAAAATCTTGCCGCGCCGCATTTCCGGCGTTTGCGCTAAACATCAGCGTAAACTGACTGTTGCCATCAAACGCGCACGTGCTATCGCACTCTTGCCGTATACGGCTGAATAATAAAAAAGGAGTTGTCGCATTGCGACAGCTCCTTTTTTAGCTGTTAGATACGAGTAGGGGCTCGCACATGGCGAGCCCGCTCCAGGATATGTACGATTTTCCAACCCGTTTACTAACAGCTAACTCCATCTACGTAGCGGGCGATGATGTTGCGGTCGTCGCCGTCGTAGATGAACTGCTGGAGTTTTTCAAAAGGCGTTCGTTCCAGTCCTTCTATATCGTTCATATGGATGACTAAGGCGTCAAAGGCATAGCCTTTTTCAAAACTGCCTGTCCGGCCGTAGAAGCGGCCCGGTCTTTTCGTGGCCAAATACAAGCCTTCACCGATGGTGAGGGCTTTTTCTGTGTCGTTTTGCAAGGAATAGAGCTTCGATACTTCAATGGTCAAGGCAATCTGTTTGTTCATGGCCGGCGTGTGGCCGGCAGCGACGTCGCTGGCGATGGTGCAAGTCAGGCCTTTTTCCAGATTGCGCCGCAAGGGCATAATGCCGCTGGTCAAGTTGGCATTAGATTGAGCACAATGAGCTAAGTAAATTCCCTTGTCACGAAGTAAACTTTTTTCTTTGCCTGACAGATAGATGGCATGGGCCATAATCGTCTTTTCTGGCCGCAAGAGGCCGAAGGCATCGTAAACAGCCGTATACGATGGCAAGTTGGGATGGAGCTCTTTGACCCAGGCGACTTCGTTCCGGTTTTCTGACAAATGGGATTGGACGGGCAAATCGTAGGTTTCACAGAGGCGCCCCAAACCGGTCATCAGTTGTTCCGTCGTCGAAGGGACAAAGCGCGGCGTGGCAATGAAACGGACCTTGTGTAATTCTTCACGGCAGCGGACAGCCAGTTCTTCTGTATCGGCTAAGGAACGGTCCGTATCTTCCAGAAGATAGTCCGGGGCATTACGGTCCATGTTTACTTTGCCGATATAGGCTTTGAAACCCATGGCTTCGGCCAGCTCCATGAGTTGCCACGTCGACTCTTTATGAATCGTCGCAAAGGCGGAAAAACATAAAGTCCCTTCGGCTTTAAGGCGTTTCAAGAAGGCACTATAAACGCGGCGGGCAAAGACGGGATCCGCAAATTTCCCTTCGGCTGGGAAGGTGTAATGTTCCAGCCAGGGCAAGAGCTCTTCGTCAAAACCGAGCCCGCGGTTGATATACTGCGGGGCGTGGATATGCAAATCGACGAAAGCCGGGATGATGATATCCTGGCTGTAGTCGATGACTTTTTCTGAGCTGATCGTATCAGGCAGCTCCGTCATGAATCCCGTTACGACACCGTTTTCGATATGGGCATATTGATTTTCACGGATTGTCAGTTCTTTACGTGATGGCGTGTAGAGAAAATTTCCTTTAATGAACAATGTAAATGCTCCTTGTCTATCGTTTACGCAGGTACGTAAACGGATAAAAATGATGGCAAGACCTCGATGTCCAAGGGGAAGTCCGGCCCTTCATCGCCATCCATATTGGTCGAGAGATGGCTGTCATCCAGTAGTTCGATGCGGACGTGGTCCATGGTCTTTAGGGTCATTAATTCTGGCGTTAACGGCTGGCCGGCCAGGAATTCCGGTATGACCTTGATAAGATCCAGATAGTTGAAATCCTTGAAGATACCTAGCCATATCTTTCCATCGTCGACGCGGGCTTGAGGCGCTAGATTGCGGAAGCTGCCGACGGAACTAGTCAGCATGGCGACGATAAGAGGCGAGCGGTGGACCGTCGACCCTTGGGCTGTTGTAATCTTGAACAGCGATGTCTTATGGGTCTGCATGGCCTTGATGCCAGTCAGAAAATAGGCTAGCGGGCCAAGTCGTGTCTTCTGCTCAATGGATACGTGGCCAACGGCTTCCGGCATGATGCCTGCGGCAATGGTATTGACGAAGTAGCGGTCATTGGCCTTGGCGATGTCGACTTTGACCGTCTTGCAGTGTTGTAGCATGGCGATGGCAGCTTCCGGGTGGAGGGGGATGTTCAGCGCCCGGGCCAGGTCGTTGATTGTTCCCAAGGGGATGAAGCCAAAATGGATGGCGCTGTTAGCCTGCGCCAAGCCATTGATGGTTTCATTCAGCGTCCCGTCGCCGCCCATGGAAAATACTGAGTCGAAGCCGGTCAAAGCCGCTTCTTTAGCCCATTCCGTTGCATCGCCGGCCTTCTGCGTTTCCCTCAATTCGACGTCGTCGAACATCGTTTCCAGTTGTCGTCTTAAATTATCCTTGTGATATTTTGCCCGTTCACGCCCTGCTGTAGGGTTGACGATTAACATACACCGTTTCAACTTGCTCTACTCCTTACTTATGAATTGTTGTCCTTAAAATGACTGATGTATTACTATTATAGCGGTAAAAAAGTCGTTCGTGAAGGTGTAAACAAAGGATTTCTCTGATTTTCGTCGAACTCTTTAAGTAACGTTCGCTTGTAATTTTGGGAAAAGGAGGAGATGATATGGATTTTGATGCTTCTGTTTATCCTTATGGGTCCCGCCGTGAAGTTATTTATGGCCGCAGGGGCATGGTTTGTACGTCCCAATCTCTAGCGGCCCAGGCCGGTCTGGATATGCTGAAAAAAGGCGGTAATGCCATCGATGCCGCCTTGGCTACGGCCATTAGCTTGACGGTCTTGGAGCCGACTAGTAATGGTCTGGGAAGTGATGCTTTCGCCCTGATATGGACACAGGGCAGGTTGTATGGCATCAACGGCAGCGGCTGGTCGCCTGCCGGGCTGACGCGGGACGAATTGTTGAAACGAGGATATGACCAGGTGCCCCTCCGAGGCTGGGAACCGGTCATGGTCCCTGGCGCGCCGGCGACATGGGCCGAAGTCCATCGCCGTTTCGGCCGCCTACCCTTTGAAGAACTCTTTGAACCGGCCATTGCCTATGCCCGTGACGGCTATGCCGTCATGCCGAACCTGGCGGCTATGCTGGCTGACAGCATGAATGCCTTTGCCCCTTATGAGGGGAAGAAAATCTATCAGCACTTATTCGATACTTTTTTTCCTCATGGACAGGCGCCCAAGGCTGGCCAGCTTTTGAAATTACCGGAACTGGTCAAGTCCCTGGAAATATTGCGGGACAGCTATTGCCGGGCCTTGTACGATGGGGAGCTGGCAGATGCTATTGATGCCTGGGCGAAGGCGACAGGCGGGTTGATCTGTAAGGCCGATTTAGCGGCGTACCAGCCGCAATGGGCCGATCCAATCCATACGACGTACCGGGGCTTCGATGTCTGGGAAATGCCGCCCAACGGCCATGGCCTGGTCGTCCTTATGGCTCTGGATATTGCCAGCGGGTTTACTTTCAGTAAACGGGCTGATGCCGAGTCGATTCACCGTCAGATTGAAGCTATGAAACTGGCTTTTTGCGATGGTAAGGAATATATTGCCGACCCGCGTTTCATGAAGACGTCTGTCGAGGATTGGCTATCCCCGTCGTATGCCGAACAGCGGCGATCCCTTATCGGCCATGAAGCTCTGCTGCCGCATCCGGTCGATGTAAATAGCGGTGGTACCGTTTACTTGTGCAGTTCTGACAGCGAAGGCAATATGGTTTCTTTCATCCAGAGCAACTACAGTGGGTTCGGTTCGGGTATCGTTATTCCAGGGTACGGCATTTCCCTCAATGACCGGGGTCACAATTTCTCTATGGATCCATCCAGCGATAACTGTGTCGGTCCGCGAAAGAAGTCATATCATACGATTATTCCTGGTTTCTTGACGAAAGATGGCCGACCTGTCGGTCCCTTTGGCGTCATGGGGGCTTTCATGCAGCCTCAGGGCCAATTCCAGGTCTTACTGAATACCATTGACTATCATTTAAACCCTCAGGCGGCCTTGGATGCACCGCGCTGGCAGTGGGTCGGCGGCAAGACTATTGAAATGGAACGGGCTTTTCCGCAGGCTGTTGTCGAAGCGCTTCGCCGCCGCGGCCATGATGTCGTCGTCAAGGACGATATCCAGACGTATGGCCGGGGACAAATTATCTGGCGTGATGAACAAGGGACGCTCATCGGTGGAACCGAACCGCGGGCTGATGGGTGTGTAGCTGCCTGGTAAACTGCATTTACTTTTCTTATCTGGGAAAGTGTGATAAGATGAAAAAAATTAAAGGAGGACTGTCCCCATGAAACCGAAACTTTCTATTTTAGATCCCAATCCAACACCACTTCAGTACCTGTCCGGGTTGTCGCAGGAATTATTCCGCGAAATCTATATCAAGCGCGATGACCTGACGCCTTTCGGCGGCGGTGGCAATAAACTGCGTAAATTAGAGTATTTAATGATTGAAGCCCTCAATTCTCAGGCGACGACCATCGTGACCGTCGGAGCTCCGCAGACCAACCATGGTCGGCTGACGGCAGCCGTTGCGGCGAAGTTTGGCTTGAAGTGCATCATCGTCGCTGTCGGCGATACGGAGGGTGAACTCAGTGGCAATTTGCTTCTCGACGGCATTTTTGGTGCCCGCGTCGTCCTCAAGCATGACGATGGCCGTGACCACGACGTCCAGCTTGAAGAAACGGTCAAGAAAGTCATGGCCGTCGAATTAAAGAAGGGTGAACAAGTTTACTTCATCCCCATGGGCGGAAGCGATACGACGGGGATGCTGGGGTACATGGACTGTGCCCGCGAACTCGACGCCCAGGCTAAGGAACAGCAAATCGATGGGGCGACGGTCTATGTCGCTGTCGGCAGTATGGGTACATATCTTGGCTTGTACTGCGGCTTGAAAGCCATTCAGTCGAACCTGAAGCTGGTAGGGATTGCCGTCATGCCTTTCGACATGGAAAAATTAAAGGCCTACTTTAAGCAGGCCAAGGAAGAATATGGCTTTGATTTCGACGGTGATTTCCACGTTGAAACGGGCTATATCGGCAAGGGCTACAACGAACCGGAACCGCGGGTCCGCGAAGCCGTCTATACCATGGCCCGCCACGAAGGTATCCTCCTCGACCCGTGCTATACGGGTAAAATGTTTGCCGGCGTCCTGTCGATGATTAAAGAAAAGAAAATCAAATTGGGCCGTCAGGTCATCCTCCTGCACACCGGCGGTATGCCCGGCCTGTACACCAAAGCCCACCGCATCAAATTTGAAAATGAACTCAAAGACCAGATTGAGATTGTAAAGTAAGGGGCTAGCAGCTTAAAAGGCGCTGTCGCATGAAGACAGCGCCTTTTTATGTCAAGGGACCTCGCATGATGGTAGAAGCCTTCGCGCGACAGTCCCTTTTTTTCTTGTAGCGGACCGTCCAAAGGGCGTCCCACCTGATCCCTTAGTTAAAATACGTGTGTTAAGATGATGTATGATACGGCGCCCATGACAGCTGTACAGGGAATGGTCATGACCCAGGCCGTGACCATCTGCCGGGCGACGCTCCAGTGGACGGCTTTGATGCGCTGTGCCGACCCGACACCCATGATGGACCCGGAAACGACGTGCGTTGTCGAAACAGGCAGGTGGAGCAAGGTGGCCGAGAAGATGACGACAGCTGAGTTCAAGTCAGCTGCAAAGCCGTGGACAGGATGCATCTTGAATATCTTGCCGCCAACAGTGCGGATAATTTTCCAACCGCCGACGCTGGTCCCTAAGGCCATGGACATAGCGCAGAGAAATTTGACCAGATCCGGCACTTCCAGGCTGGTGATGAAACCGCCTGATACCAGGGCCAGGGTAATGATCCCCATGGATTTCTGGGCATCATTGGAGCCATGGGAAAAAGCCATAAGGGCGGCCGATACGACTTGCAACCTGTTGGCCGCCAAGTTTACCTTGGCGGGTTTGAAGGAATGGCAGATGGCAAAGATAATCTTCATGATGATGAAGCCCGTGATGATAGCCGAAACCGGTGAAATGATGAGGGATAAGACAATCTTTATGATGCCCCAGCCGTTTAGGGCGGCTACGCCGGCCGATACGATGATCGCACCAATCATGCCGCCAATGAGGGCGTGAGACGAACTGGAAGGCATACCGACCCACCAGGTCAGCAGATTCCAAATGATGGCGCCGACCAGGCCGGCAATGATGATCATTTCGTTGACTAATGTCGGCGAGACGACGATGTCACCGCCAATGGTCTTGGCGACGCCTGTCGAAATCATGGCGCCGAGAAAGTTGAGGATTGCCGTACCGACGATGGCGACGCCGGGACGGATAGCCCGTGTCGATACGCAGGTAGCGATGGCATTGGCCGTATCATGGAAGCCGTTGATGAAGTCGAAGACCAGGGCCAGGATGATGACCATGACGATGAGTGACGTATCAAGCATATTTCATGGTCACCTCTTTGATGGTATTTCCCAGGGTTTCGACATGGTCGGCTGCTTCTTCTAAGGTCCCTAAGATATCTTTCCAGCGGATCACGTTGAGCAGGTCTGTTTCATTACCGCTGAACAGCCGGGAGATTTCCTGACGATAGATATGGTCTACTTCCGATTCGAGGCGGTTCAGTCGTTCAGCATGGCGCATGAGTTTGGCTTCATTATGGTCGATATCTTTCAAGAAGGAGAAAATCTTCTTCATTTCTTCGCCCATGGTGACAATCTGTTCAGTCATGGCGATGGCTGCTTTCGGCGCTTCCGTGACGTGGTACATGTTGGTACGCATGAGGGCGCCCTGCAGAGAATCAATGCAGTCTTCAAGCTGGCACGTCAGTTTGTAAAAATCTTCCCGATCGATAGGTGTGATGAAGACTCGCGATAGTTTGAAGATGACTTCCTGATTCGTTTTGTCCGACGTGTGTTCCAACTTGACGATTTCCTTTAAATGCATGGAAATGGTGGATACATCTTTCATGACTTCGTTGGCGATAATGGCACCGCGGTGGAAGTTTTCGGCATTGGTCATGAGATAATCGAAAAATTCTTCATGTTTGTTGCTGATACTGAACATTTTATTTCCTCCTCTATGTACTTAAATCAGTATATGAGAGCCATATCAGTGTTTTGAAAAGAATATGTAAAGATTGAGTAAAATTTAACTACATATTTTATTTTCTTTGAGGCAATGGTATAATAAAAACGATATTGCTATTTTTACAGGTATGTATATTGTTAAAGAAAAATCGCTTGTCATGATGCAGGCTTTTTTTGAACATGAGGTGACTTTTACGAAATGAATGAAAACCTGACTAAACGAATTCATCCCGTTGACGAAATGCTGCCGGCTGGCCGGCTCTTTGCCTACGGTCTGCAGCACGTCTTGGCTATGTACGCCGGGGCTGTAGCCGTACCGATCATCATTGCCCAGGCCTTGCACTTGTCGCCGGCTGAACTGGTCCATCTGATTAATGCCGACTTATTTTCCTGCGGCATTGCCACGCTGATACAGACTTTAGGGTTCTGGAAAATCGGTGCCCGGATCCCGATGATTCAAGGTGTCACTTTTGCTTCCGTTACGCCGATGATCCTCATCGGGGCAGAGCATGGGATTACGGCTATTTACGGAGCGATTCTCGTTGCCGGGCTGTTTACGTTCTTCATTGCGCCTTTCTTCAGCCGGTTCATCCGCTTTTTCCCGCCTGTTGTCACAGGGACGATCATCACCATCATTGGTATCACCCTCTTGCCGGTAGCCGTCAATTGGATGGGCGGAGGCAATCCCAAGGCTCAAGATTTTGCATCCCCGATGAACTTGTTCCTGGCCTTCATCACCTTGGTCATCATCATCGCTATTTACCGCTGCGGCAAAGGGTTCTTGAGCAATGTTTCCGTTCTGCTCGGACTCATCGGCGGGACGATTATTGCCATGATTTTAGGGCAGACGAATTTCTCCGAAGTCGGCAATGCGGCTTGGATTGGGTTGGTCACGCCTTTTTCCTTCGGCTTTCCGACTTTTGACATCGGATCGATCTTGTCGATGATTGTCGTCATGATCGTTACTATGGTAGAAACGACGGGGGACTGTATCGCCATCGGTTCCATTGTTGGCCGTCCGATTGGCCGCAGCCGCTTGGCACGCTGCCTCCGGGCTGATGGGTTATCGACCTTTATCGGTGGGATTCTCAACAGTTTCCCCTATACAGCCTTTGCGCAGAATGTCGGCCTTATCGCTGTTACCCGCGTCAAGAGCCGCTTCGTCGTCGCTGCCTCGGGTATCATCCTTATCGCCCTAGGCTTGTTCCCGAAGATGGCAGCCGTCGTCGCCTCTATCCCGAATTCTGTCTTAGGTGGTGCAGGGGTCGCCATGTTCGGCATGGTCATTGCCAGCGGCATCCGGGCTTTGAGTAAAGTCAAATTCGACGGAACGTATAATTTGATGATTGTCGCCGTCAGTATCGGCGTCAGTATGATCACCTTGACGGCGCCGAATTTTTTCCACAGCTTCCCATCGTGGGCCAATATCGTCTTGCACAGCGGTATTACCTTGGGCAGTATTACAGCTGTCGTCCTCAATTTGATCTTGAATGGCAGTGTTCAGAAAGATGATGTAAACGAAAATTAAACAAATGTAAATTAAAAATAAAGGCGCATGAGTGCCATGAAAGTGGGGAGATTTTTTTGCTAAAACGAATGATGGCGCTGACCTGTGTCCTGGCCTTGACGGCCGGGGCTGCTTGGGCAGATACGCCAGAATTGAAGACTGGGCCGGCTCCTTTTTCGGTCAAAGTGGAAATCAAGCCGACAGTAGCGCCGCAGGAAGAAACGAAACCAGCCCAGCCAGCCGTAACGGCGGAAAAGGATGCGAAAAGCCAGACGCCCGCCGAGGAAGGACAGCAGGCCAAAGCAGCTGAATCGGAAAAGAAAATAGGCATCAACTTGGCTAGCCGCATCTTAACCTTATATGAAGGCGATACGAAAATCAAGATGTATCATGTCGGCGTCGGTAAGACGTCGACGCCGACGCCGACGGGGTATTATGCCGTCCAATATAAGGAAGTCAATCCGACCTGGGTTGATCCGGATGATACGAGCATCCAAATCAGTTCGGGTCCAGACAATCCTATTGGCTACCGCTGGATCGGCTTTTACGGTAACTATGGGATCCATGGGACCAATCACCCCGAATCTATCGGTGGCTACGTATCTAATGGCTGTGTGCGCATGAACGAAGCCGATGTAGAAGATCTTTATCAGTATGTATCCGTCGGAACGCCGGTTACCGTCTACTATGACCGCTTGGTCATCGACGTCGACCCGGACCATACGGTTTCCTATTACATCTATCCTGACGGCTATGGCTGGCAGTCCCTGAGCATTGCGCAGGTCAAGAAAGCCCTAGCCGGCTATGGCGTAGAAGATTTTGCGGATTTCCAAGAAATTTCCGATAAGATCAATGCATCCGATGGCAACGTCACATACATTGCCAAAGCCTATGATTTAGTCGTAAACGGTCATAAACTGGCCAAGCGGGCTTTGGGCAAGAATGGCCAGATTTACCTGCCGTCCGTAGCCGTTGCGACGGCGCTGAAACTGGATTTACAGTGGAATTCCCAGCAGGGCATCCTGACCAGTCCTTATGGAATCGCTCCAGGATATGTCAAGAGCGATGTCGTCTATATGAATGCTGGCGATGCCTACTCACTGTTCCATCTAAAAGGTGAATTGACACCGGACTATGTTTATAATATGTATTCTATCAAAGGCAATAATACCCCGACCGTCGTCATCTCGCCGGGAAGCGGGACGTAAAGCAGAGGAAGGTTTCGGCCGTCATGTATAGGCGGGCGCCCCACGTGGGCGCCCCTACGACGAACGATGAACGACCTACGATAAACTCAAAAAGAGGCTGTCTTAATGCGACAGCCTCTTTTTTATTGACAAATACTGACATATGTCATATACTGAAATCAAATTAATCGACATATGTCAAAAAAGACGGGCCGCGAGGACCCGTCCGGTTATTGCAGATTGGAGGAGAAATTGTTATGATGAGAGTAGCAGTTACGTATGAAAATGGGAATGTATTCCAGCATTTCGGTCATTCGGCGCAATTCAAGATTTATGATGTCGAAGACGGGAATATCGTCAAAGCCGATGTCATCAGCACGAATGGTCAGGGACACGGTGCCTTGGTAGGGTTCCTGCAGGCCCAGGAAGTCAATGCCGTCATTGCCGGTGGTATTGGCGGCGGGGCAAGACAAGCCTTGGCAGCAGCTTCTATCGATCTCTATGGCGGCGTTACCGGCAGTGCTGATGACGCCGTTAAAGCGTTGATCAACGGGACGCTGAAATTCAATCCCGACGTAGCTTGCAGCCACCACGACCAGCAGCATGGCCATGGTGAACATCACTGTGGCACCCACGGCTGTGGAGGCCATCAGTAATCTGCTTGTTCCCTGGAAAGGAGACGATTCCCTTGAAAAATATCACCGCTTTTTATATGAATGGCTGCCCCTATTGCAAGGGCGCCAAAGAAGCCTTGGCTGAACTGATCGAAGAAAATCCGGCTTACCGCCAGGTAGCCGTCGACTGGTACGAAGAATCGGAACACCCCGAAGTCGTACAGGGCCATTCTTACTACTACGTGCCGTCTATGTTCATCGGTACGGAAAAACTCTACGAAGCCCAGCCAGGCCAGTCTTATGACGACATCAAGGCCCATGTCAAAGCGGCCCTGGATGCGGCGCTGAAGGCTTAATCGCCACCTAAGACGGCATGGACGGCATCCCGGCAGCGGCGGACGGCTTCATCCATGGTCTGCTCATCAATGGTGAGGGGCGGATTGAAGTAAATGACGTCGCCAATGGGGCGCAGGACCAGTCCCAAGTCCATGGCTTTGCGGAAGATGTGCCAGCCGACCCGCTTTTCCGGGTCAAAGGCGCGTTTACTCCGTTTATCTTCAACTAATTCAATCGCATTGATCAGGCCGATGTGGCGGATTTCGCCGACATGGCTGTGGCTGCCGAGAGCAGCGTCTAACTTTTCATGAAGGTAGATGCTCTTTTTGGCAGCTTTTTTTAATATGTCGTCGCGCTTCATGATATGCAGGACGGCCAGGGCTGCCCGGCAGGCCAAAGGATTGCCGGCGTAGGTGTGACTATGGACAAACGCCTTATGAGTCTTGAAATCGTCGTAGAAGGCCTGGTAAATGGCATCTGTCGTAATCGTCAGGGACATGGGAAGGTAGCCACCGGTCAGCCCTTTCGAGGTGCAGAGGATGTCTGGACTGATGCCGGCGTGTTCGATAGCGAACATCTTGCCAGTCCGGCCAAAGCCGGCTGCGACTTCATCGTCGATGAGCAGGACTCCGTATTCGTCACAGAGATGGCGCAGGCGGTGCAAGTATTTCGGCGGATAGATACGCATACCGGCAGCACCTTGCAGGATCGGTTCGACAATGAGGGCTGCTGTTTCTTTGCCATAAGTGGCAAAGGCTTTTTCAGCACTAATGAAACATTCGCAGTCACACGTTTCTCTTGTCCGCCCATAAGGGCAGCGGTAACAGTCGAGACCGTCGAAGTGGATATTGTTCATCATCATCGGTTTATAGATGAGGGCATATAAATCCATACTGCCGACGGATAAGGCGCCGATGGTTTCGCCATGATATGATTCAGACAGACACATGAAGCACTGCCGTTCGGGATGGCCTGTCTGGTATTGATATTGGAAAGCCATTTTCAGGGCACATTCGACAGAGGATGACCCATTATCTGTAAAGTTAAAATGTTTCAAGCCCTTTGGCAACAAGGGCAGGAGTTCTTGGCAGAGTTCGATGGCTGGACGATGGGAGAAGTTGGCAAAGATGACGTGTTCCAGATGGTCGAGCTGGTCTTTGATGGCTCCGTTGATTTCATCGTTGCAATGGCCGAGGAGATTACACCACCAGGAGCTGATGATGTCGATGTATTCCTTACCGTCTGTGTCGTAAAGATAACACCCTTTACCATGATCGATGACAACAGGTGGGAACACTTCGGCATCCTTCATTTGTTGCGCAGGATGCCAGATATATTTTAAATCGGCTTCAAGTAAATTCATGTAAATCCCCTTTCTTTACTGGTACAATGAAATGAGCGAGTCTGTATCGGCGTAGAGCAGCTTGTCATTGTCGGCGACGACGGTCAAGACCGGCTTTTGGCTCAGCTTTTCAATCATGCGGATGTTGTCTTTTTCCATGGGGCTGCCCGTATAGTGGTTGACGATAAAACCTTGGACGGGCAGGCCTTTTTCTTTCATATAGAAGGCTGTCAGAACAGCTCCATTGATAGTTCCCAAGCCGGCCGGACAGACGATGAGCGACGGCAACTGGAGCCAGGAGATGACATTTTCTAACTGGAAGAAAGCCTGATCGTCGTCGCGGAGAGGACAGATGATGCCGCCGCTGCCTTCGACGGTGACGTAGGGATAAGCCGTTGTGACGCGTTGCCAGTCCTGAAGGATGACGTCCTTTTCGATGGGCTTTTCTTCCCAGCGCGCTGCCAGATGGGGCGAGACAGCGTGGTCATAAAGATAAGACAAGAGCAAATCCGGCGATTCGCCAATGCCGGCAATTTTGTTTACATAGCCGGCGTCGCTAGTGGTGATAGACCGGGCGCCGCTGATGGCCGCCTTATAATAACTGACGTCATAGCCGTGCTGACGCAATGTCTTGATGAGCAGGGCTGTGACATAGGTCTTGCCGATGTCTGTCCCTGTTCCTGTAATAAATAATCCTTTACTCATCGTAATAAACTCCTTTCTAAAGGGAAATGGTCCGTTCTATCCGGCGTGTTAAAAATGCTGCGACAATGCATAAGAATATATCGCCAGGGATAGGAAGGACAAAACAATACACGAAAAGTGTCCATAAGCTGATAGGGGTGCCTAAGTAAACATTGTTTATCAGAGACAAGTAGATCATGCCGAAAGCATAGACAATAGCCAGGCCAGCGAAATTTGCAGCTAAAAGCCGGCGCAGGGAAGGAAGTTTCGTCTGATGGGCGATATATCCTGTTAAGGCGGCTCCGCCGATGAATCCGATGAGGTACCCAAAAGTTGGCTGAAATACATAGGAAGGTCCGCCGCCGGATGTAAAGACGGGAAGGCCGACTAGACCTAAACAAACGTAAACGGCAACGGAAGCGGCACCACGACGGCTGCCTAATAACAGACCGGCTAAGGTGGTGAACAATAACTGTAAGGTAAAAGGACAAAAAGGAACGGGAATACGGATAAAAGCACCAATGGCAATGAGGGCTGTGAATAAGGAAAATAAGACGAGATCCCGCGTTTTTGAGGCTCGGGGAAAAAACATTGAATCACTCCTTTGTGTATTATCAACTAAAATATGGAATAAAAAGTTGACGATAGTTAGGATTATATCGGATAACCCGCCTATTGTCAATTTAATATTTTGATAATTTGGTTGACAATAAGTGGATGCGAAAGATGACCCATTGACAAAAGAAAAAGAATTGATTAAGCTATAAATACAAAATATGTATAAAGTTATTTTGTATTTTAAAAAAGAAATGGAGGAGTTTATATGTCCAATGTTAATATTGACTGGGCTAAATTAGGTTTTGAATACCAGCCGATTGCTAAACGCTACGTTGCCAACTATAAAGATGGAAAATGGGGTAAAGGCGGTTTGACTGACGATCCTAACGTCGTTATTAATGAATGTGCTGGTATCCTCCAGTACTGCCAGGAAGTTTTTGAAGGGTTAAAGGCTTATAAAACGAGAGATGGCCGTACGGTTACTTTCCGCCCGGATCAGAATGCAAAACGCATGATTGATTCTGCAAAACGCTTGGAAATGCCGGTTGTTTCGGAAGAAATGTTCATGGAAGCCGTTGACGAAGTCGTCCGTGCCAACAAGGATTATATTCCTCCTTTTGAAAGCGGCGGTGCTCTTTACCTCCGTCCGTATCTTTTTGCTAGCGGCCCGGTCATCGGCGTTAAACCGTCTGATGAATACCAGTTCCGCCTTTTCGGTACGCCTGTCGGTTCTTACTTTAAGAACGGCGTAAAACCGATTACGATCTGCATTTCTGATTTCGACCGTGCAGCACCGCGTGGTACAGGCCATATCAAAGCTGGTTTGAACTATGCCATGAGCCTTCATGCTTATATTACAGCTCATCAGAACGGTTTTGATGAAAACATGTTCCTTGATCCGGCAACACGGACTTATGTCGAAGAAACAGGCGGCGCTAACTTCCTTTTCGTCAAAAAAGATGGTACGCTTGTAACTCCGAAATCGGATTCCATTCTGCCTTCCATTACACGTCGTTCCTTGATTACCATTGCTACGGATATGTTAGGTATGAAAGTTGAACACCGTCCGGTTAAATTCTCTGAAGTCAGTGAATTTGCTGAAGCTGGCCTCTGCGGCACAGCTGCTGTTATTTGCCCGGTTGGCAAGATTGTGGACCATGGCAAAGAAATCTGCATCCCCAGCGGTATGGATGAAATGGGTCCTGTCCTGACAAAACTTTACAAGACGTTGCGCGGTATCCAGATGTGCGAAATCGAAGGACCTGAAGGCTGGATTCACGAAGTAAAATAAGTGCAGCTTTTATAGAGGCTCGCACGTGGTGAACCCGCCGGGTATATGCAAAGCGCCCATGGGCCGAATTTGTGTGAACTACAGAAAAAATAGGCTGTCGCATTAGCGACAGCCTATTTTTTATCTTTTCCCGCCAGAAGACTCTCACCTCTTAGGTGGGGGATGAATGGCGGTGCTTGAGTGGGTTCAATGCCCGTAAAAAGCACAAAAACTCTGTAACCAAGGAAAACGAAAACTACGGTCTGTTGCAGGCTGGCGTGTCTCAGCAGATATTG
>ENA-UOJH01000391-UOJH01000391.1-human-gut-metagenome-genome-assembly--contig:-C148-NODE-391-length-42498-cov-9.250854_pt1 | contig 42498 bp, 65 predicted proteins | sample MGYA00242345_ERZ723892 | MGnify/ENA metagenome assembly ERZ723892 | reverse complement strand
TCAGAAATGTTTGGTTATGCTACAGACTTACGTTCAAAAACACAAGGTAGAGGAACATACTCTATGGAACCATCTCATTATGAAGAAGTTCCAAAATCAGTATTAGAAGCAATCGTAGCTTCAAGAGCTAAGAAAGAAAACTAATACACTAAAATAAAGAAATATGTGAATTTTGTAAAAACGCTTGCATTTTAGGCTGAAATGTTATAAAATGCAAGTGCAAAATAAAATACGTTATTAAATTTAAAATATAGAGAGAAATCTCAAAAAAATAAGGAGGAATAAAAAATGGCAAAAGCAAAATTTGAAAGAACAAAGCCACACGTTAACATCGGTACTATCGGACACGTAGACCATGGAAAAACAACAACAACAGCTGCTATTACAAAATATTTATCATTAAAAGGTCAAGCTAAATTCGAAGCTTATGATCAAATTGATGGAGCACCAGAAGAAAAAGCAAGAGGAATCACAATTAATACAGCTCACGTTGAATATGAAACAGATACAAGACACTATGCTCACGTTGACTGCCCAGGACATGCTGACTATGTAAAAAACATGATTACAGGTGCTGCACAAATGGATGGTGCAATATTAGTTGTTTCTGCAGCTGATGGACCAATGCCACAAACAAGAGAACACATCTTATTAGCTAGACAAGTAGGTGTAAAATACATCGTTGTTTACTTAAATAAATGTGATATGGTTGACGATCCAGAATTATTAGAATTAGTTGAAATGGAAGTTAGAGACCTATTAACAGAATATGGTTTCCCAGGAGACGAAATTCCAGTTGTAAAAGGATCATCATTAAAAGTATTAGAGAGCACATCAACAGATCCTAACGATCCAGTTTATGCTCCAATGAAAGAATTAATGGATGCAGTTGATAGCTATATCCCAACACCACAAAGACCAATTGACCAACCATTCTTAATGCCAGTTGAAGACGTATTCACAATCACAGGACGTGGTACAGTTGCTACAGGTAGAGTAGAAAGAGGAGAAGTTAAAGTTTCTGATGAAGTTGAAATCATAGGATTATCACAAGAAAGAAAGAAAACAGTTGTAACAGGTGTTGAAATGTTCAGAAAATTATTAGACCAAGCTGAAGCTGGAGATAACATCGGAACATTATTAAGAGGTATTGATAGAAAAGACATCGAAAGAGGTCAAGTACTATGTAAACCAGGAACAATACATCCACATACAAAATTTACATCAGAAGTATATGTTCTAACAAAAGAAGAAGGTGGACGTCATACACCATTCTTCAACGGATACAGACCACAATTCTATTTCAGAACAACAGACGTAACAGGTGTTATTGAATTACCTGCTGGAACAGAAATGGTTATGCCAGGTGATAACGTATCAATGACAATTGAATTAATTACACCTATCGCTATCGAAAAAGGATTAAGATTCGCTATTCGTGAAGGTGGTAGAACAGTTGGTTCAGGTGTTGTTGCTGATATTATAGAATAATAAATGCAGTAATAGCAAGGGTTACAGAGATTTGTAGCACCTTGCTATTTTTGTTTTTTCCCACTAATTTCCCACTTTAGTTTTGAATAAATAGTTCAATTTGTTTACAGATGTATCTTTGGTTTTTGGTAAAACTGCAAGATACATTTCAGTTGATGAAATTTTTTTATGTCTTAATAACTTCATAATTGTATATAAATCCACACCATTTAATAATAACATTACAGCAAAAGTATGTCTTAAATCATGAAATACTCTATATACAAATCCATCATTTTCTTTCATTAGATTTTCTATTATTTTCTTAAATACTTTTTGCAAATCCTTTTTATCTATTTGATGCCCATTAGCAGTAAATACATATTCGGATGTTCTAGGAAGATTAATTAATAAATTATAGATAAAATCTGACATAGGTATAATATCAATACTACTTTCAGTTTTTGGTGTGCCATCTTTGGTTTTATATCCAGTTTTTTGTCCTTCTTCGTTAAATACTGCGACACGAGTAGTATTATTTTTTACATAGATTTCTTTATTATCAAAATTAAGATTAATCCATTTCAAACCTACAATTTCGCCTTCTCTCATTCCCGTACCAAGAGCAAAGTCCACCACCTTTTCGTATTTGTTTCCAATAAATGCTTTTCTTAATAATTCTATTTCATCATCTTTGAAGTATTTAAAAGGTAGTTTTTGCTTTTCTATAATAGAATCAACATCCATATCTTTATCCCTAGGAATTTTTACTAATCCTTTGTTACATGGATTTTTTCCAATAAAACCTTCTTTTTCACAATATCCATAAAATTGCCTCAACAATTTATGAACATCTTCAATAGTCTCTGAGGATCTTTCTTTTTTGAAAAGTGAATTATAGAAATCCTGGACAACAATACTAGATATACTTTTTATAGGTATATCAGAAAACTCAAATGGTTTTATATGATTTCTGTAAGTGCTTTCATAAGATTCTAAAGAAGAATCTTTTAAATCATGTGTTTTAATGGAGAAAAGCCATTTATGTAATAAAATTTTTGTAGTTACATCTTTTGTTTGTATTACACCTATTTCAGCTTCTTTTTTTCTTTCGTAATATTGTTCTTCTGCATCAGATTTGTTTTTTCCATAAAAGTCTTCATATTTTCCATTTATTTTTCTATGAATCCTAAAATAAGGAACACCATTTTTGACGCAGTTAGTTTTTACTGCCATGAAAATACCTCCATTTTTCTTTAATTTATTTTATATAAACACTTGAAAAATGAAGGTTTTTTGTATATAATACAAAAAGTAATCACTTTTCAAAGTGGTTATGCTCTGGATAATGTGTGTCGTCTCGCAAATGAAACACATTATCCTTTTTTATATTTTAGTTATTTTTCCGCAATCTTGACAAACAATAACGGATTTGGTTTTACTTCCTTTTTTAGTAAGTATTGGAATTAGTAATGCAATTCCACAAGTGCAAAGTGCCAACAAGATCCATATAATAGACATTATAATTCCTCTTTTCTTTTGTTGTTCTACAGCTTGAACTGTAACATTAGTGCTATTACAATATTTACATTTTAACATTTATTTCACATCCCTTCTTATTTAAAAGCACTATTATTTTCAGCTTTAATAACTCTTCCAAGTATTTTTAATTCTTTTGTTTTTTCAACTGGGTAATATGGATTCATTGCTTGTAATTCATATTCGTTATCTATTTTTGTAACTTTTCTTATCATTATAATATCATTATTAAGTATTAAACAAGTTTGGCCTGACTCAAAGTCGAAGGTTTCTGTTATAATAGCAATATCTCCAATTCCCAATAGAGGTAACATAGAATTATCATTTATTTGTAATGCAAAAGTGTTTTGCGGTAAAGAGTCGGTTAGAGTAATTTCTTTTACAAATGATTTTTTTATTGAAGTTTCCAAATTTTCATTATATTCAGATATTAGTGGAATACTGGAATATTCTTTATTATTTAATGAAGATGAATTTTTTTCATCTATACACATTAAATAAGAAGGGGAAACCTTAAAAAGATTAGACAAAATTTGAATAGAAGTTCTTTTCATATTTTTTACTTCGCCTTTTTCATATTTTCTAATAGCAGCCTTTTGAACACCGATATATTTGCCTAATTCCTCTTGAGTAAGACCATTTGCAATTCTTAATTGTTTTATTCGTTCTCCCATATTCATATTATACACCTCCAAAGTGTCTTTATATTATCATATATTTGCAAATTTTACAAGTATTTTTAAAAAAGTGTCTTAAAAATTTAAAAAATTTTCAAAAAACTATTGACAATAAAAAACAAATATTATATTATGTGGGTGTCTTAAAAAGATACAGGAAAGGAGGGGCAAAAATGGATATAAATAAACTAAAGTCAAAAATGGCCTTGTATGGTGACAATGGGGGAGATTTAGCAACGTATTTACAAATTTCAAGAACTACATTATCTTCAAAAATGAATGAAACAAACGGCTCTGAATTTACGCAAAATGAAATTCTAAAGATAAAAGAAAAATATTCATTAACAAGTGAAGAAGTAGATCAAATTTTTTTTAATTCAAAAGTGTCTTAAAAAGATACAAGAAAGGAGAAAAATGAAAAAAATAAAAAAAGCGAGACGACACACAAATAAGGAGGAAATAAAATGGAGGAATGGATTAGTTTAACGGAATATATGAAACGATTTCATATAGGATACAAAGAAGTAAAAAAAATGATAGACAACAATGAACTTGAATATAAACAATCAGATGGTGGCCATTTTAGAATAAAAATTGGTGGTAATACAGTAAGCCGAGAACTATACGAAAGTGAAAAAGAAAAAAGAATACAAGCAGAAACAAAACTCGAATTATTGAAAAAAGTTTTGATAGGAGGAAAATAAATATGAAAATTACAAATAGAAGAAAATTTATAACAAGAATATTAGATTTAATAGTTATATTATGTACAAGTATATTAACACCTGCAGCAATCAATTATGCAACTTTAGAAAGAGGACATCAAGCATTTGGAGGAGAATATTTAATTCCAATAATAGGATTTATAATTGTAATGATTATTGAAGCAGTATATGAGGAAAGCAACAGGAGGTAAGTATGAATATAAAACAATATGTCAAAAGTTTATTTATCATATATAGATATAACAACATGAGAACTACATTAAGAATTATGAAAAATAATTTACAACTTTTGAAAGGAGGGAAATAATATGGGATATCAAAAAATTAAGGATCTTATTTCAGACATTGACGAATACCATAATGAAGCTGAATTAAGAGAAATACTACAAGAGATTTTATTCATTTGTGAAGAAAACTTAAAAAATGAACCATCTACCGACAGCCAAATCGAAAAATAGATGATTCACAAAAATATTTATATAAATACTTCTTATGTTATTGTAACATAAAAAGTTAGAAAGGACAAGAAAAATGAAAAAAGAAATTAAAGAGTACAAAAATGACCTGAAAAAAATGAAAAAAATTGAAACAATGATGAAAAAAATAATTTTAAATGACTTAAGCAATGAAGAACAGGAAAATACAGAAAGTATTATAATGCTTGATCTAAAAACAAAAATTTTATATGAAGAGCAATATTTTAAAATATTTTTAGATGAGTTAAGTAATGAAAATCTTGAAGAAGCTGAAAAAAAATACAATTTAAAAAGAGTTAATGAACACCTAAAAAAAATACTTAAGGAATATACCCAATTAACCAAAGAACTAGATGGGATAATTTTTGCAAAGGAGGAAAAAGAAAATGAGTAATTTATACAAATTAACAAATGATTATGAAACTGTATTAAATATGCTATATGACGAAGATGCTGACGAGCAAATGATACTAGACACATTAGAAGCGATAGAAGGAGAAATTGAAGATAAAGCCAATAATTATGCAAAAATTATAAAAGAATTAGAAGCTAAACAAAATTCTAGAAAAGAAGAAGCAAAAAGATTAACTGAAAGTGCAAAAGTATTTGAAAATAGAGTAAAAGCCTTAAAAAGTAACTTATTTAATTCAATGAAAGCAACAGGAAAAACAAAATTTGCAACTGATTTATTTAGTTTTAATATAGCAAAAAACGGTGGAAAACAAACTTTAACAATAGATGGAGAAGTACCTGAAGAATATACAAAAACAATTACTGAAAATGATACAGATAAAATTAGACAAGCACTAGAAAAAGGAGAAAAATTAACTTTTGCCCATTTTGAGCCAAGAGGAGAAAGTTTGAGAATTAAATAATGGAAGGAACAATTATTTTAAAATACAGCAGTTGCTGTGAAGACTTTATAAATATATTACTACAGAATGGTTATAGTCTGTCAATGGAACTTATAGACAATAATCAGAACATAAAGATTTTATATTGTAAATAGGAGGAAAAAATAAAATGGAAGAAAATAAAGTTATATTGTCATTAGATAAATATATAGAAATGTTTGAAAAAACTAAAAAAATGGAAAATCAATTAAGTCAATTGGGAAGTTTAATTTTAAATTATACAGAATTAAATGATAAAAAAGAAGATTTGAGAATAGATGGATATGATATGAAATATGGAAGAACCTTAGATCTTATTAAAGAAATTTTCCCTAATGAATACGAAACAAGACTTAAAACATTAAAGGAGGATGAGGAATAATGGGAATACCAGTTTTAATTTTAGGAGAATCAGGCAGTGGGAAAAGTTGCAGCTTAAGAAATTTTGAGAAAGACGATGTTGCTATATATAACATAGCAGGAAAGCCACTCCCATTTAAGAAGCACTTAAATAAAGCAGATAATGTTACATATTCACAAATAAAAAGCAATATGCAAAAAGGACTTTTTAAAACTTATGTAATAGATGATTCGCAATATTTAATGGCCTTTGAAATGTTTGATAGAGCCAAGGAAGTAGGCTACAACAAGTTTACAGATGTAGCATTAAATTTTAGAAGTCTTGTGGATTTTGTAATAAAAGGAACACCTGCAGATACAATAGTATATTTCTTACATCATACAGAAACAACAGACACAGGAAAAATAAAAGCAAAAACATCAGGAAAAATGCTAGATAATCAACTTACATTAGAAGGGTTATTTTCAATAGTTTTACTTTGTAAAACTGATGGACAAGAACATTATTTTGAAACTCAAAGTGATGGGTATAGTACCTGTAAAAGTCCTATGGGAATGTTTGATTTGAAAATAGATAATGACTTAAAAATGGTAGATACAACAATAAGAGAATATTATGAACTTAATAAAAAAGAAAATAAAGAAAAGGAGGAGGAAAAATAAAATGAATTATTATCAACTAATATTTAAGCCTGATTTTAGAGCAAGAGATTTTTATGAAGGTCAAACATATATATTTAAATCTGAATTGGAACTTGAAAGAGGCGACTATGTAGTAGCAATAACCAAATTTGGCTATTCGATAGCTGTTGTATATGAAAAAAATGACGTAGAAGCAAATTATAATTGCTATACAGAAGGAGTGGCAAAAATTGCTACTAAACTAGATGGAAATTATTATAAAGAAAAAGAAATGGAGCAGGAACTAAAAGAAATTGAAAAAATATTAAATAAAAAAGCACAAGAAATGTCTAAAATAATGCAATATGAAGCAATTGCAAAATATGATCCAAGTGCACAAGAACTTTTAGATAAATATAAAAAAATAAAAAATAATGATTCAGTAATTCCGCTAATAAATTCAGCAAAAAGTTATACTCAGGAAGATGATTATGAGGAAAATATACCATTTTAGGAGGTTAAATTATGGGTTTACAAAGAAAAATTGAAAGAACTCAATTAAAACAACAATGGAAAGAACACAACAAAGGAATATCAAAAAGATACAGATCAGATTTTAAAGGATTTTGGTCATGGTTTCAAAAGAGAAAGAGAGGTGATAAATAATGGATTTTAGTACATTAGAAATTATAGGATTAGCTTTTATGTCAGGACTTAAAGTGGCAGAAATAACAAAAGAATTAGAAGATGAAGATGAAAAAGCAACAATAGAAGATGAAGAGTTTAAAACTGGAGTTATTAAATTAGAAGGAGAAAAAGCAAAAAAATTTATAGACTATATTCAAAATAATTTAACTAATAAAGATAAGGAGGAAAAATAGATGATTTTATTAACTGTTTTTTTAGAAATTATATTGACTGGATTAATGATATTATTCTTTTATATGGCAGAAGAAAATTATGACCATGAATTTTTATTCGGAGGAATTGGATTGATATGTCTTTTAGCATTATTCGTAGTACCAATTGGAATAGGAAATTTTCATGGATATATAAATTATACGGAAAGTAATGATAAAGATAGAGCTAGAATAACTGCAGTAACACAAGAACAAGATTTATTAAAGACATATTACAAAGTAGAAGTTGAATATTTAACAAATACACCAACACAAAGTGGTATGATTACAAATTATAATATAGAGAAAGATACATTTTATTGTTACATAACAGACAAAGAGCTCGTAAATAAATTAAAAGAAAATATGTATAAAGAATTATGGATAATATCAGGACACAAAGGTGGATATGAAAATTATAAAGATTTTGGTACAAAACTAATAAAAAATATAGAATTGATTGAGGAGGAAAAATAAAATGGAAAAACCACAAGGATATGATGAGGCACAAGCCTTTGGAGAATTTGAAACAATACCTGCTGGAGGATATAAATGCTTAATAAAAAAAGTGGTTTGTGAGAAGACACAAGCAGGAAAAGAATATTTGAAAATAGAATTTGATATTGCTGAAGGAGAATATAAGGATTTTTATCAGAAGAAATTTGCAAATGATGCAAGACCAGAACCAAAGTGGAGTGGTATTTGGACTGTATTCACAGAAGGATATAATCCAGGAACTACTAATCCTAAATTTAAGGGATTAATAACTTCTGTAGAAGCTTCTAATACTGGATTTAAATTCAACTTTAATGAGCAAGAATTAGTAAATAAAAAAGTAGGACTTGTATTTAGAGAAGAGGAATTTGAGGGACAAGATGGACAACTACACACAAGTGTAAAACCATTCTTTGCAGTATCATACGATAAAGCTGAAGAAGCAAAAATTCCAGCACCAAAGAAATTGGCACAAAAAGGTGAGGCATTCGATGATTTTTCAACAAATGTAGCAGATAATGACGATTTGCCATTCTAGGAGGTACAAATGAATTTGATAAGAGAAGTTAAGGAAAGAAGCGACATAGTAAAAGTTGCAGAATATTATGGATTAAAACTAGACAGGTCGTATAAGTGTATATGTCCATTCCATAGGGAAAATACACCATCACTTTCAGTATCTCCATCTAAGCAAATATGGAAATGCTTTGGATGTGGAAAGGGTGGAGATTCAATTTCTCTTGTATCAGAATTATTAAATGTAAATGCACTAGAGGCAGCAAAAAGTATTAATCATACTTTAGGATTGGGATTAAATGACCAGGCAAGAACAAATTATTTTGAAGTAAATAAATATAAAGAAAAAAGAAAAACAGAAGAAATGTTTAAGCAATGGGAAAATAAAACATTGCAATTGTTATGCGATTATTTACATCTAATGTGGCACTGGGAAAAAGAAAAATCTCCCAAGTTCCCTGAAGATGAAATAGACGAACTATATATAGAAGCATTGCATAACAAAGACTATATTGAATACATCATAGATTACATTTTTATTGACGGAACTGTTGATGATAAAATATGGTTTTGGAAACACGAAAAAAAGGTGGTGAGCAGAGTTGAATCAAGAGTTAGAACTTTCAGAAAAATTAATGAATGAAGGATTTACACCTTTTGGGGAAATTGATGAATTAACAAAAGATAAAATTTTAGGAAGAGAAGTATTTGAATATATTTTTTCAATAGATAATTCGATTGCTAAAACAGAATTGATAATAAAATTAGAAGATAAAGCAAGAGAACTTGGAATAATAAGAAGTTTTGATAAATTATTAAAGGCATACCAGACAGAATTTGCTCAAAGATATAAACAAAAGGGAAGTAATATCATTCATTTTACACAACCACCAATTGAAGGTCTAAAGTGTGGAAAATGGGAGTGTGAGGATTCAGGTGTAACAAAAAGTACAATGGGTGCAGGAATGATACCACAGACAATTATTGCTTGCCCTCATCCTATACTACCAGTGGAAAGACTGATTAATGTAGACTCAGAAACTGAAAAAATTAAATTAGCTTTTTTCAAAGATGATAAATGGCAGTACATAACAATTGAGAGAAGTATGGTAGCAAATAAATCTAATATTATCCAATTATCAGACAGAGGTGTAGAAGTAAATTCGGAGAATGCAAAGGATCTGGTTTCATATATTGCTGATGTTGTATCATTAAATGCAAAGGAAATACCAGTAAGCAGAAGTACAGACAGGCTTGGATGGATAGAAAATGAATTTGCACCTTATGTGGAAAATCTTAAATATGATGGAGATATGGCATTTAAAGATGTATATGCTAGCATAAAAGGAATTGGAAAATATGAAGATTGGAAAGATGTGTGTAGAAAAGTGAGAAAGCAAAGTAAAATTACTCATATATTATTGGCCGCATCATTTGCTAGTACACTTAATCAAAAATTGGGAGTATTGCCATTTGTGGTACATATATGGGGAGGAACAGGAGCAGGAAAAACAGTAGGATTGATGCTTGCAATGTCTATTTGGGGGAATCCTGAAGTAGGAAAAATGGTGAGAACATTAAATGCAACACAAGTAGCATTAGCAAGATATGCAGCTTTTGTACATGATATTCCATTTGCAGGAGATGAATTACAAACCATAAAAAATAGATGGGATAGCTTTGATAATCTAGTAATGTACTTAACTGAAGGAGTTGATAGAGGCAGAGGTAAAGCTTATGGTGGTATTGAAATATTAAAAGAATGGAATTGTTGTTTCCTATTTACAGGAGAAGAGCCAATAACAAAAGCAACTTCTGGAGGAGGAGTAAAAAATAGAGTAATAGAAATTGAGGCAACAGAAAAGGTTATTGAGGATGGTAATTACATTAGTAATTTTGTAAGGAAAAATTATGGATTTGCTGGAAAAGATTTTATAAAAAATCTTCCTGAACAAGAAGAATTGCAACAAAGATACAGAGAAATATTTAAGGAAATATTAGAAAAAACTGATACTACTGATAAACAAGCAATGGCGATGGCAACAATACTTTTAGCTGATGAAATATCTACAAATCTGATATTTAAGGATGAAAAATTAAATATAGATGATGTAAAGAATTGGTTAACAAGTTCAAAAGAAGTAGATGTTAGTACAAGAGCTTATGAGTGGACTATGAACTGGATTTCTCAAAATATAAATAGATTTAAAGAAAATGAAAATGGAGAAATTTGGGGTAAATATATAGAAAACGAAGATCTATGTTTAGTAAACAAAAGTGTTTATACAGAAGCTTTGAATAAAGCAGGTTTTGACTTTAATGCAGTAATAAGAAATTTTGCAGACAGAAATCAAATAGAAAGGAATTCACAAGGAAAGTTTACACACTTTACGAAAGCATTTGGGATAAAGGGAGCATACATAAAATTTAGATTAGAACCTGAAAAGTCAGATATTGCTTATGAAGAAAATTATGAGCAATCAAATTTAGAGGAATTGCCATTCTAAAGTCTAACCTAGTTTAAAAAGGTAAGACTAAGGTAAGACCCATTGAAAAACATAGAGCCAAGCTACTTTTATTAAATAAAAAACAAAAAGTCTGACGTCTAACAAAATAATATTATACACATGGAAAAAATTTTTATACTTGAGAAAAATTAAATAATTATAAAAAATATAAATATATCCTTGGAAAAAGGTTAGACAGGTCAGACCATTATATAAATAGCATATTTGAGGTAAGCAAAAAATGTAAGACGGAGGTTAGACAATGGGAAAAAGTAAAGAACAAATTATAAATGATTCTATAAAACTTGAAACACCTCCTGCAGATTATAACTTATTAGAAATACATTGTTTTTTAGCATTGAAACAGTTATTGATTATGTTTCATAATAGACAGATAAGCACTGAAAATGCTACAAAAACAAAGCAATTAATATTAGCAGAATACGAAAAGAGATGTAAGGAATATGACTTTCAAACATCTATGTTTCAAGAACATATAGAAAATTTAAAAGCAACAGAAAATGCAAGAGTAAAATTACACAAAATGTTAAATGGAGAAGCGGAAGAAGCTAAGCCAGTAACTGAAGAAAGACTTTGCGAAACATTAAATATTTGTATGGAAATTATAAGCAAAGTATTTAAGGAGGAATTTATATGATTAAATTTTTAATTGGATTATTTATAGGAAATTTAATAGGAGTTACTCTAATGTGTATTTTGCAAATAATAAGAGATGAAGAGGAGTGAAAAAGGTGGAAAAACCAACAATATGTAGGTATTGTGGAAGTCCAGTAGTTTATACTTCAAATGCAGAAATATATGGAAAAGAATATGGAACAGGAAAATGTTATTTATGCAGAAATTGTAGAGCATTTGTAGGGGTTCATCCAGGAACAGATACACCACTAGGAACACTAGCAAATGAAGAATTACGAGAATGGAGAAAAGAAGCACATTTTTGGTTTGACCGAATATGGAAAAAACCAACTAGAATAACAACAAGATATAATGCTTATGGATATTTAGCAAGGAAAATGGGACTTCCACGAGAAGAGACACACATTGGAATGTTTGAAATAGAGCAATGTAAAAAAGTAATAGAATTTTCAAAAGAAAAAATGCAGAGAAATGGGGTGACAATATGAAATTAAAACTAAGAGATTATCAAGAAGAATGTATTGAAATAATAGACAAATTAGATCCAGGGTCATATTTAATACAAATGGCAACAGGATGCGGAAAAACTGCAACTTTTACGAATATAAAAAGGAAAGGTCGTGTACTAGTTTTAGCACACAGAGAAGAACTAGTTACACAACCAATCAAATATTATGATTGCCCTGTTGGAATAGAAATGGCAAATCATAAGAGCAACAACGAACCAGTCGTAATTGCTTCAGTAATGAGTTTAACACATAGGTTAGAAAAATTCAAGCCAGATGATTTTGATATGATAATTACAGACGAAGCACACCATGCTGCAGCAAATAGTTATAAAAAAATATATGAATATTTTAAGCCAAGATTGCACTTGGGATTTACAGCGACACCTAATAGGGGAGACAATGTAAGATTAGATGATGTATTTCAAGATATTATTTTTGAAAGAGACATAAAATGGGCAATACAAAATCATTACTTAACGGATATTTATTGCATGAGAGTAAATATTGGTTATGATATTTCAAAAGTTGCAAGAAGGATGGGGGATTTTGCACCAGGAGAACTTGAAGAAGCAATGAACCAAGATGTATTAAACAATGCAATAGCTGAAGCTTACAAGAAATATGCAAAAGGACAAACACTAATATTTGCTTGTAGTGTAGAACATGCTGAAGCAATTGCAGAGAAAATACCAGGAGCGGTAGCTGTAACGGCAAAGACAAAAAATAGAGAAGAATTAATAAGAAAATTTACTAATAGAGAAATCCCTGTACTTGTTAATTGTATGATATTTACAGAAGGAACGGATATGCCACTTGTTGAAACAGTAATGATTGCAAGGCCAACAAGTAATAATAGTTTATATACTCAAATGGTAGGAAGAGGATTAAGACTTTATCCAGGAAAAGATAAATTGACACTAATAGATTTAGTAGGAACAACAGGAAGAGCAAATTTGTGTACAGCCCCATCATTGTTGGGTGTGGATATAAATACAGTTCCTGCAAATAAGCAAGATGAAATTCAAGGAAATTTATTTGAACTACCTGAGATAATAACTAAAAAATCAGATTGTCCAGGAAGCTGGATAAGAAATGTTGAAATAGTTGATTTATGGGCAAAAGAGCAAAGTTACAATACTCATGGAGTAAATTATTTCAAAATGCCAAATGGGAATATGGTTGTAAGTATTCCTAAAAGAAGAATCGTAATTCCTGCACAAGATGAACTTGGAAAAACAATTTGGAATGGAAAAAAAGTAACTATGCAAAGAGCCTTTGACGAAGCATATTTATATTTGAAGGAAAATTATGCAGATGCAGAATATATTTGGAATGTTGATATGATGAGAAAATGGGGAAAAGTACCTGCGAGTGAAAAGCAAATAAATATGATAAAAAGATTTATGAAGGATTTTGATACTGATCAATTAAATAAGATGCAAGCAACACAAATATTGAATAGATTATTTTATAGGTAGGTGAGTATATATGGGTGGAAAATATGAAATAAGATTTTATGATAATAAAGGAATAGGCCAAGTAAATGGAGGATATAGAACAATTTATACTAATTCATGGACAAGAAGTGTAATTTTAAGACTAACAAAAGATTGGATTTATTTCAAAATATATAGATAAAAGTAGGTGATAAAAAAACGGATAAAAGTGCAATGATAAGAGGTGCAATATTAGCAATGCAAGTTGAAAATAAAGTAAAAACAGAATTGTTTGAATATTTAGATGAAATAGAAGAAAAAGCTAATATGTATGATGAATTATGTGATTAGGAGGAACAAAAGATGCCAAGAAGAGGATACATATTTGAAAATCAAATTAAAAAAGTATGTGAGTATGTAGAAGCAATAGGTGGACATGCACACAAAAATCATGCAGAACGATTACAAGATGGAACATATATAAAAGGAGAACCATTTGATTATGAGATATTTCTTCCAAATTATAAAGCAGTATTTGATGCAAAAGAATGTAAAACCAGAAAATGGCGAATGGTTGATAAAGATATAAAGCAATGTGATGAAATGAAGAAATGTAAAAATGCAGGACTCAAAGCATATTTTTTAATATGCTTTGAAGGAACTGATGTAAGAATGATAGATGTAGACACAGCAATAGCAACATTAAAAAGAGGGAGCAAAACAATATCTGCAGAAGGTAATCCCAGTTGGGATTTAATAAATATACTAGGAGGAAAAAGTAAATGAAATGTAGTGATAAAGAGTGGCAGCATTGTCGAGTAGAAAAGATGGGATGCAAAGGTTGTTATTATGATGAAATAGAACCAGGAGAATATGTAAGATTTAAAGATGAAACGATAGACAAAATAGTTGATATTATTGAGACACAAGGAAATCAAAAATTGATAGCTTTTGAAAAAAGAAATAGTTATAAAAGTGAAACAGGACTTGTTAATTGCATGGATAAACATGGTAAAAAAATCTCTGATGTATTAAAAGAAGGAGATGTAATTTTTTATAAAATTAATAATTCTTCGATTGTATATATATCAAAAGTAAAAAAGTACAAAAATGGATTAGGTGCAAACTTCTATACTTTAGAACAATTAAATATTATGAAAGTAATAACAGAAAAAGAATTAAAACAAACAGGATATGATATCAAGGAGGTTTATTTTGAAAGTATTTAGATTTATGTCAAAAGTAGAATTTGAAAAGTATAGAAATAGTTTTACTTTGAAAAATAATAAAAAACATGAAGGAAGAACAAATTCGATTGGCTTTTGTTTCCTAAACTTAGAAGAATATAAACCAGAAGAGGCAATGCACTTTTTAAGTGGAATAGCAACATTCGATGTATGTGCAGTATTTGAAACCAATGAGAATTTGAATAGAACTTATGGAATTTATGCAAAACCGATAAAAAGTACAGGAAATCCTATGGAAGATTTGGTAAATTTGCTATGTGGTTTTAATGATAGATTTAAAGCTAATGAATATTGTATTACAGAATATGATAAAAATAAAATGAGGTTAATTAAATATAGTGAAGATATATGGAAACAATGGAATCCAACAGAAGAACAACAAAAGTTAAAATGGGTGGTGGTTTAAATGGAAATAAAAGATATAAAATTTCCAAAAGCTGATAATGAAAGTGATTGGAATACATCTTTTGAGAGTACTCCTGATGGAGTTAGTGCAGTAAGTACATTAAATAAAAATTTTGAAAAGAAATTACAAAAATTTATTGATGAAAATTATATAAGTAAAGAAAAAATTAAAAATAAAATAAAAGAATTGGAAAAAGAGTTTGATTTTTATGCAGGTAGAGAACATGCAGAATGGCAGGATGGAGAGTTTGATGGAGAAATGTGCAATGACATTTCGTTGAAAATTGGAACTTTAAAAGAATTATTGAAGGAGGAATAAAAATAATGGATAATAAAACTTGGAAAGAAATGACTAAATTAGATAAAAGAAATAAAATAATGATAGCTTTTTATATTTTAATGGCTATTTTTGAAATAATTATGGCAATTGTTGAAAAAGAATTTGTTTGGATAATAGTTGCTTTGTTATGGGGAAATATTGCAGTAATAGAATATTGTAATGCAAAATTGATAAAAGGAAAGGATGTGATAGTAGATCTACAAGAAGAACATATTGAAATACAAGACAATATGATAAATGATTTATTAAAACATATTAATAAAAAGAAAAAAATAATAAAAATATCAGATATAAAAATACCTAGAAAATTTAAAGCACCAAATAAGGATAAGCTTAAAAGAAGATATACATATTTTGATACGAATCAAAATTTTGAAGTTCCAATTGTTGTAGATAATCAAAATAATTTAATTGATGGCTATACATCATATTTAATTGCAAAACATTATAATTTTTCTTATGTTGAAGTGGAGGAAAAGTAAACATGAATAATATAGAAAATGACGATTTTTATAAAGGTTATGCAACACAAATATGTTCTAAATGTATATATATGAAAACAGATAGACAAAAATATAAAACATACAAAGGTATATTGCAAAAACAAAATAAGATTATAAATGCTATGTGTCAATATATAGCATCCCTAGATAATGAAGAAACTATATGTTGCAAAACAAAAAGGCATAATAATTGTGATCCAATGAGCTTAGGCGAGTGTGAACAATGTATTAGAGAATATTTTGAAAAGGAGTGTTAAATGTGGAAGTAGAAATTAGAGGTAGAAAAGGAATTGTATTAAATATGATGAAACATCAAGATGCAAATATATATGAAGTTCAATTAATAAATAGCAACAAGGATGTGGAAGTTATAATTCATAGAGTTAAACCAGAAGAAATAAATATACTTCAAAAGGAAAGTAAAAGAGACATCCTTTCTTTCCCAAAATAAAAAACAAACTCGAATAACTAATGAGTAGGAGGTGTTAAATATGGCTATAATTAAAGCAATTTTTGTGTTTTTTATGGGGTTCTATGCAGTTTCAAAAATTGTTGATGGAATGAATAACAAATATAAAGATAACAAAAATAGATTTATGAATTTAATTGAAATAGTTGTTAGCATAATGCTTACATTTGCTATATTTAAGTTTTAGGAGGTGCAAAAGATGAATGTGCAGGAAGTATTAGAAAATTATAATTCTATTAAAGCAAGTATAACAATAGTACAAGGAGAAATAAAAGACTTGCAAAATGAAATTGGAGACTTAAAAAGTGCAAACTTAGATGGTATGCCAAAGCCTAAGGGTTATACTGCTTCAAATATAGAAGAGGAAATTATAAATAGGGAAGACAAAATTAGAAGAAAAGAAAGGTATATTGAAAAGACTGAAAACAAAATAAAAGTTGTAGAAGATTTAGTAAAAACTCTAAAAAAGTATAACCAAGACATTATTGATATGAGATATTATCAAATGATGAGTATTGAAGAGATTGCAACTAAAAAAGACAGAGGATATGGTGCTATACAAAAAACTATTGATAGATCAATAAGAATTATGCAAAAAGAATACAATAAAAACAAAATGTCTTAATTTTGTCTATAAAATTTACATATTTTGTCCGTAGAATGGCAAAAAACAATCTGTTATAATTATAATTGGTATTACTGTAATACAATGCCTTTAGTTGTTCATATTTTTTCCTTTCGAGAAGTCACCAGAAGCGGTGGCTTTTTTATATTGCGGAGATGGTGCAATGGAAGCACAAGGGGCTCATAACTCCTAGACGAGGTTCGAATCCTATGTCCGCAACCAATAATTACAAAAGAGGTAAATCTATGGATTTTGGAAGATGTATGTTAAGAAAGTGCAAATGTTGCAGATATGAAAACAGTTGTTCTAAGGAGTATAAAAATGAATATTCAAAAAATAAAAATAGAAAGTCTAAAACCAGCGGAATACAATCCAAGAAAAGATTTAAAACCAGAAGACGAAGAGTATCAAAAAATAAAGAAAAGCATTACTGAATTTGGGTATGTAGCACCTGTAATAGTTAATTCAAATATGACAGTTATAGGTGGACATCAAAGATTAAAAGTATTGAAAGAACTAGGTTATACTGAAGTTGAATGTGTTGTTGTGGATTTAGACCAAGAAAAAGAAAAAGCACTAAATATTGCATTAAATAAGATTAGTGGCGATTGGGATAATGATAAACTTGAAGAATTGCTTGCAGAATTAAAGCAAACGGATATTGATATGGATATCACAGGCTTTAGTTTTGATGAAGTTGACGAAATACTAAAAGATATAACAGGGTCAAAAGAAGATGATTTTGATTTAGACCAGGCATTAGATGAAATTGAAGAACCAATTTCAAAAAGAGGCGATGTTTGGATATTAGGTAAAAATAGGTTGATGTGCGGTGATAGTACACAAAAAGAAGATGTTATGCACCTTATGAATAGCCAAGAAGCGGATATGCTTCTTACTGATCCACCATACAATGTGGATTATGAAGGAAAAACATCAGAAGCATTAAAAATTGAAAATGACAATATGAGTGAAACAGAATTTTATAATTTTCTATTAGACTCATTTAAAAATATGTTTGATTCAATAAAATATGGAGGTTCTGCTTATGTATTTCATGCAGATACAGAAGGACTAAATTTTAGAAATGCTTTTAAATCGTGTGGTTTTAAATTAGCACAATGTTTGGTATGGGTAAAGAATACGTTTGTTATGGGTAGACAAGATTATCAATGGAGACATGAACCTATTTTATACGGATGGAAACCAGGAGCAGGACATTATTTTGTAGATAATAGAAAACAAAGTACAGTTTTAGAGTTTGACAAGCCTTCAAGAAATGCAGAACATCCAACTATGAAACCTGTTGATTTGTTAGTATATCTAATTAAAAATTCAAGTAAAGAAAATGATTTGATACTTGATTTATTTGGTGGAAGCGGTTCGACATTGATAGCAGCAGAACAAACACAAAGAAGGTGCTATACAATGGAACTTGACCCTAAATATTGTGATGTAATAATAAAAAGATGGGAAAATCTAACTGGAGAAAAAGCAATCCTAGAAAAGTAATGGAGGTGGGTGATTTGTATTGACAGAAGCAAAAATAGAACAAATAAAAAATGATTATTTACAAGGTATGAAATACAATGACATAAAGCAAAAATACAACATTACACAAGCAGAATTACGAAGTATAGTATATAAATATAAATTAACCAGGACAAAAAGCAAAGCACAAATGGGAAATAAAAATGCACTAGGAAACAAAGGTGGAACAGGTGCAGAAATAGGAAATAAAAATGCTGTTACTACAGGAGAATATGAAAACATATATAAAGATGTATTAGATGAAGACGAATTGGATTTATATGAAAATTATCAAGTGGATGATGTAGAGCAGTTATTGATGGAAGAATATAAGATTCTTACTATTAGAGAAAAAAGAATGTTAAAACGAATAAAAAAATTAAATGAACAAAAAGATATGACAATAGATTTTATAAGAAAGAAAAATAGTAAGTCGGAAACAGAAACAATAACTGAAGCAGAACCGACAATAAATTTAATTCAAAGAATAGAAGAGGGACTTACAAGGGTTCAAGAAGCAAAAAGAAAATGTATAGAAAGTTTAAACAAGATAAATGATGGCGAGGATAAAACAGTAAATTTAAATGTTGTTGCAACCAATCCATTATTAGAAAGTATAAATAGGCAATTAGGTGGTGGTGCAAATGAATGAAGATGAAGCATTTCCACTATCAGAAAAATATATTGACTTTTTAAAATATGATGCAAGTACAGAATTTCTGGAAGGAACAACATTTGCAGGAAAAACAACAGTTGGTATTCCAAAGTTTATGTTTAAGATTGCAAATGATAATTCTTCAAAACCAAGCATTATTGCTGGATTAGACTTAGGAACAATAGAAAAAAACATAATTAATTCAGACCATGGCTTGATAGATATATTTGGAGATTATGAGAATGGTGGAGCAATAGAGTATCACTCAAATGGTGCAAAAAATATCAAACTACCTCATATTGTTTATCATACACCAAAAGGCAATAAAATTATTTATGTTTTAGGATATGACAACAAAGCAAGATGGAAGAAAGCATTAGGTGGCCAATGTTATGGATTATTTATAGATGAGTTCAACATAGCAGATATGGAATTTGTTAGAGAAGCATTTATGAGAGCAGACTACAGGTTATGTACAATGAATCCAGATGATCCAAACAAAGAATGTTATTCACAATTTGTTAATCATGCAAGGCCAATAGATAAATATAAAAATGATGCTCCACTTGAATTGCTTGAAATGTTAAATCAACCTCAAACGGACGATTGGACTTGGTGGTATTTTACTTTTGACCATAATAAAAGTTTAACACCAGAAAAGAAAAAGAAAATTATTGATTCTGTTCCTGTGGGTACAAAACTATGGAAAAATAAAATAAAAGGTTTACGAGGCAAGTCAACAGGGCTTGTTTTTCTTAATTTTGATAGAAGAAAACATTGTATAACGAAAGAAGAGGCAAAACAATATTTAAAAACTCAAAACGAAGCGGAAGTTATACAGTTAAATGTAAAATATAAAACTAAAAAAGAAACAAATGAACATTTTATACAATTTACGGCAGCATTAGATACATCTTATAGTTCTTTAAGCCCTGATACTATTGCAATGTCTTTTGCAGGTATAACTAACAAAGGAAAATATATTTTACTAGATGAAAGAGTTTATAACAATGCTGATTTAGAAGAACCACTTGCACCTAGCGATACAGTTAAGAATTTTATTGATTTCTTAGAGAGAAACAGAAAAGAGTGGGGATTGGCCAAAAATACATTTATTGATAGTGCAGACCAAGCAACAATAAAAGAATTTGCAAAATATAAGAGAAAAACTGGTTGTATATACATATTTAATAATGCTTGGAAAGCAAAAATGGAGATAATAGACAGAATAAACACTCAACTTGGCTGGTTCAAGGATGAGTGCTATTTTATTGTTGATACCTGTGAAAACTATTGTAATGAATTAGATGTCTACAGCTGGAAAGAGGACAAAGACAATGAACCAGAAGATGCAAACGATCACATGGTTAATAGTTGTCAATATAGCTGGATTCCTTTTGTAGATAAGATAGGAGTAAGAAAATGAAATTTGGAGAAAGAGTGAAAGATATGATTAAATCGTGGTTAGATATCAGACCAGCACAAGGTCAAACATTTGTAGTTAATGAAAATATGGATTTTCAAGCGAATTGCATAAGGAATAAAATATGGTATAGAGGCGATAGTAGAGAATTATCTGAATTTTATGGACAACTTCCTTATGCAGATGATACTTTTTGGGGAGCTTCACAAACAGCAGAAATAAGAATGAAAAAATCACATTCAGGACTACCAAAACTTATGATAAAAACAATTATAAATACGGTTATGACTGATTATGGTGGTGACGATGTTGAGGATGAATATTGGAAAGTTGTCAATGAAGAAAATAAGTTTGATACTAAAATGATAAAGACTCTTTTAGGTGAGGCTTTATATATTGGAGATGGTGCAATTAAAATAAATTATGACCCAGAAATTTCTGATAAAGCAATATTAGAATGGGTTGATGGTTCAAAAATTGATTTTATATATAAAAGAGGTCGTTTAGTAGAACTTGTTTTTAAATCATTTCACGAAGAAAACAATACAACTTATTTATTAGAAGAGCATTATGGTATGGGGTATATAGAATATGTATTAAAAAAAGATGATAAAGAAGTACCTTTGAAGACAGTTCAAGGATTGTCAAAATTAAAAAATCTTTATTTTGATAAAACTGTTATGTGGGCAGTGCCATTGATGTTTAACGAATCAGCAAAATATAAAGGTAGAGGAGAGTCAATTTTCGATGGAAAATATGACTCTTTTGATAGTTTGGATGAAATAATTTCACAATGGGTAGAAGCGGTTAGAGCAGGCAGAGCAATAAAATATATTCCTGAAAGTATGATTCCAAAAGACCCAGAAGATGGAACATTGGCCATCTATGAAAGTAATCCATTCGACAACAAGTTTATAAAAGCAGATGCAGCTATGAATGAAAATAACCAGGATAAAATCGACATAGAGCAAGCTGAAATTCCAACAGAGAATTATTTACAATCTTATATCACATTTTTGGATTTATGTTTACAAGGGATAGTTAGTCCAAGTACGCTTGGAATTGATAATAAGAAACTCGATAATGCTGAAGCACAAAGGGAAAAAGAAAAGACCACTTTATATACTAGAGGTTTAATCATAGATACATTAACTGATTTTATACCAAAAGTTATAAATATGGTTTTGAAATCAAAGGCTCAAATAGATAAAAAGCCTATTCCAGCGGATATTGATGTATCATTGAAATTTGGAGAATATGCAAATCCATCTTTTGAGGCACAAGTTGAAACAGTTGCTAAAGGAAAACAAGGTGGAATAATGTCAATTGAAGCAAGTGTTGAGGAATTATACAAAGATGACAAAGACGAAGAGTGGAAAACACTAGAAGTTGCAAGGTTAAAGGCGGAACAGGGAATTATTGATATTGAAGAGCCAGCTGTGAACTATGATTTAGAAATGAACGATAATGATACCGACACAAATGTCGATACTAAAGTAGAAAATCAAGAAAGTGGTCAAAAAGAAGATAAAAAAGACCAGGAGAAAGTTGTAAATGAATAATGAATATGATATTAAACAAGCATTTCAAAGAATAGAAACCACTTTAATTGAATCAATGAAAAGAAACCTTACAAGGCACTTAGAAGAGGAAAAAATGGAAGATATGAATTGGAGTGCTTGGCAAACAGAACAATTAAAATCACTTGAAAAATTTAAAAAAGATAATAAGGAATTATTTAAAAATGATTTTTCTACTATAAATGAAGACATTGAAGAACTAATAAAGAAAAGTTATGAAAATGGAAAATTAAAACAAGAAAATGTAATATTAGAAGCAATAAAGCAAGGAAATTTTAGTAGTAGCGATAAAAAAATAAACAAAATGTGGCATATTTACAAGACCAGTAAAAATAAAAGAATAAAAAAGAAACAATTGACCAGAATATATGATTTAGTGAATCAAACGGAAGGAAGCTTTTTTAAAATAAATGAAAGAAAATTAAAAGCACTAATAAATGAAACAACAGATAATTTTAAAAAAGCAGAAATGTCAATATTGAGGTACACCAATGATCAATATAGAAAAACAATATACCAAGCACAGGTATATGCAAATACAGGGTCAGGGACTGTTCAACAAGCAGTTGATATGGCTACAAAGGATTTTCTGGCAAAAGGAATAAATAATATTGAATATGCAAATGGTTCAATGGTAAATATTTCATCTTATGCTGAAATGGCAATAAGAACAGCAAATAAAAGGGCATACTTACAAGGCGAAGGAACAAAAAGAAATGAATGGGGAGTACATACAGTTCTAGTTCCTAATCGTGGAGGAGGATGTCCTTATTGCATTAAGTTCCAAGGAAAAGTTTTTATTGATGATATATGGAGTGGAGGAACAGAAGCGGAAAGCAAAGAAACTGGATATCCTTTGTTAAGTGCAGCAGTTAAGGAAAAGTTGTTTCATCCAAATTGTAAGGATACGACAGTAACTTATTTTCCAGGTATTAATACCAGGCCAACACCACCTACAGAGGAACAACTGGAAATTAAAAGGCAAAATTACATAAAAGAACAAAAACTAAACTATATAGAAAGAAATATTGATAAATATTCCAGACTTGAACTTGGAAGTACAGATAAAGAAAATATTGAAAAATATCACAATAAAAGAATAGCTTGGCAAAATTACAAAGAAAGATTTAAAAGCAATAGTCAAGCACAATTTTATGATGAGTGAAAGGAGGGAAAAATATGAAATTGATGATAAGTCAACCTATGCGAGGGAAAACAAATGAACAAATAAGAGCAGAAAGAGCTGAACTAATATTGAAGTTGGAAGCAGAAGGACATGAAGTGGTAGATACGGTATTTGAAAATGCACCAGCAGATGAAGATGTAGCAATATATATGCTGTCTCAGTCAATAAGATATATAGGAAAAGTAGATGGAGTTATATTTATGCCAGGCTGGCAACAGGCTAGAGGCTGTCGAATAGAATTTCAAGTTGCTCAAGAATATGGAAAATTTATAAAAATATTATAGGAGGTAAATAAAATGGCTAAAAACAAAGAAGAATTAAAAGAAGAGGCTGTAAATGAAACAGTAGAAAAAAATGAAAAAATAACAACTACAGAAGAAATAGTAAAAGAAAAAACATCTGAAGATGAAGGTGTTTCAAAAGAGAAAGTTGTAACAGTAATAGAAATGTTTAGAGATAAATACGATGCAAATATTGTGTATAATCCCAAAGATGTATTTATCAAAGATGAAAAAATAGAAGGAAACAAGCCTGTAAAAGCAGGAAAAGGAAAATATAAAGTATCAAAAGAAAGATACGAAGAATTACAAAGAAGTTTATATACAGATTAATTAAGAGCTGAAAGGCTCTTTTTTATATGCTCCAAACACTGATGAGAATAAAAGCATGTGTAATTTATTAATAGTCATTCAAGACTTAAAAAAGTAGGAGGTAGTGAAATGGAAGGAAATGAAGCAAATAACAATGCAAATTCTAATCCAAATGCCCAAAACACTACAGGGCAAAACAACAATACAAATCAAGCATCTAATGCTATTGATTATAACAAAATTCAAGAAATGATTGATGCAAGAAATGTAAAAACAGAAGATAGCATATTAAAAAGTTATTTTCAAAAGCAAGGTTTGAGTGCTGAAGAAATGGAAAGTGCAATAAGTGCATTTAAAACGGAAAAAGCAAATCAAGCTAATGCTCAAAACAAGGAATTGTCTGAAGTTCAAGCATCTTTACAAAAAATACAACTAGAAAAACAAAGACTAGAAATAGAAAAGAAAGCTTATGACTATATTGATGATTTAAATGTTGATATTAAGACAATGCCATATTTATTGAAAATGGCAGATTTAAATAATTGTATGGGTAAAGATGGAAAGATTCAAGAGGACACATTAAAAGCAGCACTACAAAAGGTCGTTGATGATATTCCTGGACTAAAAAAACAACTTAATGGAGTTGTAGGAATAACAGTTGGTGCTGATACCAACAACAATACAAACTCAAATAATTCTGTATTTGACTTTGGATTTGCTGGTGTAAGACCTAAAAAATAATTAAAGAAAAGAGGTAATTTATTATGGCATTTGCAAAAGCAAATTTAAATTATGCTAAAGAATATTCACAAGCTTTAGCTCAAGCATATCCATATACTTTATACTTTGGAGCTTTATGGAGTGCAACAAAACCAGATGTAAAATTTTTAAATAATAACACAGTTATACTACCAAGCTTAACAGTAAAAGGTAGATCTAATGGTGATAGAGACACAATAGGCTCATTCGCTAGAAATTTCAACAATGCTGAAGAGTCAAAAACATTAAAGACTCACAGAACATGGAATACTTTAGTACATCCAAGAGATATAGATGAAACAAATCATGTTGCATCTATACAAAACATTACAAAGGTAATGAACGAAGAGCAAAAATTCCCAGAAATGGATGCTGAAATGATAACAGCATTGTATTCTTTGAAAAATGCTTTAGAAGCGGTTAGTGAAGACGATGTATTAACTGCAGCAAATGTATTAACAAAATTTGATAAAATGATGGACAAGATGGACGAAAAGAGAGTTCCTGGTTCAGGAAGATTATTATATGTTGATACATATACAAAAACACTTATTGATACTGCAAAAGATGTTGTTAGAACATCAGGAAATTCTGTACTTGGAAGAACTGTTTCAAGAATTGATGAAGTAGAGGTTATAAATGTACCGACATCTGCAATGAAATCTAAATTCAACTTAAAAGCTGATGATGGATTTGAAGTTGCAGCAGATGCAAAAGCAGTAAAAATGATGTTAATACATCCAAGTGTTGTAATACCAGTAATCACTTATGATTTTGCAGAATTAGGATTGCCAAGTGCTTTATCACAAGGTAAATATACATATTTTGAAGAATCATTTGAAGATGTATTTATTTACAACAAAAAACACGATGCTATTCAATTCTATATTGAAAAACAAAGCTAATCGGAGTTGATATATATGAATATGTATGTAGATAAAAAATATTATCAAAATACATATAAAGGTGATGTAATTCCCGAAGATAAATTTGAAGAAAAAATAAAAGAAGCAAGTATGCATATAGATACTTTAACTTATAATCGAATTGTTAGAAAAAAGTTTGATAATTTAACTGAATTTCAACAAAGCATTATAAGAGAAGTAGTATGCAAACTTGCTGATTTTGAATATGAAAATGCAGATATACTAAAAACACCACTTTCAAGCTATGCAATAAATGGAGTATCAATGAGCTTCGGCAAAAGTTGGAATGTTCAAATACAAAATGGGGTTGCTATACCAAAGGACTATTATTGTTTATTGGCTCAAACAGGATTAACTTGTAGAAATGTGAGGTATTAAGATGAAGTATCCTAGTTTAGTTAGAGAAAAAGATTGCAAAACTGAAATACACATTGTTTTATATAGTGAAGAAGTATCAGAAGAGGGCAGTCCTATAATTGCATTAGAAGGAGACTTTAAATGTAATTATCAAGATAAAGCAAAAAGAGTATTAACTACTGAAAAAGTAATTATACAAATAAATGCTGTAGCTTTATTTTCCAAAGATATTGCTCCTGATTTAGCTGTAATATCTGGCGGAAAAGCTACAATATTTGGCGAAACTAGAGAAATATATCAAGGTACTAAAGCAAGGAATCCTGATGGTTCTGTAAACTATGTTAAATTGGAGATTATGTAATATGAGTAAATGTGTCTCTTCAAAAATAAAAATAAATAGAGCAAAGATAACTCAATTAGATAATGCAACAGTAAAAGCATTAGAACAGACAGTTGATGCTTTATATACAGAAGTAGTGGAATCACAAGTAATGCCATTTAAAACAGGAAATATGCAAAATGATAATACAGCACCAGATTATTCAAATAGTAAAAAAGGAAAGGTGGATTTAATAACATCTACACCTTATACTAGAAGAATGTATTATCATCCTGAATACAACTTTAGTAAAGCTGAAAATGCAAATGCAAGAGGCGAATGGTACGAACCATGGATAAGTGGGAAAAATAAGGATTTTTGTAGTAAAACATTTTCAAAATTATATAAAAAGGAGGCTGGTTTATGATGTTAGGATTAGCTGATATTAAGGATTGGCTAAAACAACTTGATGTAGTATCAGTTTCTGATCTTCAAAAAATGTCTGTAAAGGAATTGAATAATTTAACACTAAAACAATTATCAAAAGATAGTTGTATTATTGCAGATTACTTTTATATTGGAAAATTAGATAATAAAAAAGATAAATCCATAGGAGTGTATCAATTAGAGAGAAGTAGCAATCCAACTATTGCTATTGGTGGACTAAATACTACAAAAACTATGGAGAAGTCAGTTAGTATTTTAATTCATTGGAATACTAATGCAAAAGAAACTGAATTAAAAGCACTTGATTTGTATAACAAACTTTTGTGCTTAAGAAATTTCAAAATAAATGATATAAAAATAAACTTTATTAAGTTGCTTGTACCTGAACCAATAGATGTTGGAACTGATAGTAAAAACATCTATGAAAGGATTATACAAGCGACTTTTTATTATGAAAAAAAGGAGGAGTAAGCCATGGCAACAGTTACAACTGGAGTTTATCCAGTATATGATAATGTGTTTAAAATAGGAGTAAAAGGTTCTACTTCAACAAAAGAAGATATGAAAACAATCGCTGATTGCGAAACTTTTTCACTATCTATGGACAATAATGTTGAAGAGTGGACTCCTATGACAACAGAAGGTTGGATTAGAAGAATGCAAACAGGAAAAGGTTTTTCTATTAGTATTTCTGGTAAGAGAAATGTAGGAGATGCAGGAAACGATTATGTCGCTTCAAAACTATTTGCATCAGGAAAAAATGTAGAATCTAAATTCTCATGGGAATTTGCAGATGGTACTACTGTAGAATTTGATTGCTTAATATCTGTAAGCAATGCAGGAACAGGAGACAGTACAAATGTAGCACCTTTAGAATTTGAGGTTATGTCAAACGGAAAACCAACTGTAACACCAGCAGCATAAAAAGTGCCTCAGTATAGTTCATACTGGGGCTTATTTTTTTTATTTAAAATAATGAAATGGAGGAATTTAATATGGCAGTAGTAGATATTAGTACAAAATTAGGAAAAGAAAAACAAACAATAAAAATAGCTGAAGGAAAGGTTTATGAAGTAGATACAAGTGCTGATAATTATTTGTTAGTACAAGAAAAATTAAAAAACAAAGAATTTTCTATTGAAGTTATGTATGAAATGATTGAGATGCTTTTAGGAAAAGAAGCATTACAAACAATAAAAGATATAAAGCTTACAATACCTGGACTAAGAACAGTAATTATTGCTTTATCAGCAATAGTAAATGAAGTGGATTTCGAGGAAATGGAGAAACGATTTCAATAATACATCAACGTATGATCCAGGATATGATTTATTTGAAGATTGGGATTTAATAGCATCAAGCTTAAAGACACAATATGGATATAGTATAAGAAAAGAAATAAGTGATTTAGATTGGGGAGAATTAATTAGTGATATTGCAGGATTAAATGGTGAAACACCATTGGGGAATATAGTAAGAATAAGAAAAGAAACTGACCCAGAAGCATTGAAAAGATTTACTCCTGAAGAAAATCGAATTAGAAATGAATGGCTAAGAAAATCTGCATCTCAAATAAGTGAGGAAAATTATAATACAGCAATGGAAAACATAAAGAATATGTTTAAATCCATGGCTGATAAGTGAGGTGAGATGAATGAGCACAAATGTAGGAGAAATTGATTTAAGTTTAATACTTAATAGTGATAAATTCAAATCACAACTAAAGAACATTGATGGACAGGCAAATACCGCTTCTTCTAAAATCTCATCATCATTAGCAAAGATAGGAAAGGCTGCAATTGCAGCTTTTTCTGTTACAGCAATAGCCAAATTTGGTAAAGAGTGTGTAAGTGTAGCAAGTGAAACAGCAAATGCCTGGATAGGATTAAATTCTATATTAACAGGACAAGGAAAAAGTTTTCAACAAGCTAAATCTTTTATAAACGATTATGTTTCAGATGGTTTAGTACCATTGAATAATGCTGTTGCTGCATATAAAAACTTGGCATTAAGAGGATATAGTTCAGACCAAATAAAAAAGACAATGAATGCATTAAAAAATAGTGCTACATTTGCAAGACAAAGTACATATTCACTTGGTGATGCAGTTCAAACAGCAACAGAAGGTTTGAAAAATGAAAATTCCGTTGTTGTAGATAATGCTGGTGTAACCAAAAATGTTGCAAAAATGTGGGAAGACTATGCAAAATCTATTGGAACTACAAGAGATAAATTAACACAAGAACAAAAAATACAAGCAGAAGTAAATGGTATCTTAGAGGAAACAAAATTTCAAAGTAATGATGCAGCAATTTATGCAAATACTTATTCTGGAAAAATAGCACAATTAAATACTGCTTTTACAAATATGAAAACAGCTATTGGAAATGTAATACAGCCACTTGCTAAATTATTCGTTCCAATGATAACTGCAGCAACAAATGCTATAACAAAGTTGTTTACATCGTTAGCTGGGTTATTATCTTTGTTTGGATTAAAAGCAGATAGTGTTGAAACAGTTTCAAATGGCATTGGAGATATGGCGACAAATGCAGATAAAGCATCGGATGCTGTAGGAAGTGTAGGAGATAGTGCTTCAAAGTCAGCTAAAAAAATAAAAAAATCATTGGCTGGCTGGGACGAAATAAATAAGCTGGATGATAATAGTGATAGTAGTTCAGGAAGTGGTAGTGGCTCTGGTGGTTCTTCAGGTGGAATAAAAGAATCATTAGATGTTTCAAGTACAGTCCAGGAAGATACATCTGTATTCACAGGATTAATAGAAAAAGTAAAAGAATTAGCAAGTATATTCAAAGAAGGATTTGATGCAGGATTTGGTGACACGAATTTTGATGGAATACTAGATCATTTATTAAATATAAAAAATGCTATTGTCGATATATGGACTGACCCAGATGTTTTATATTCGGCACAACAATGGGTTGATACTTGTTTATATTCACTAGGGCAAATGACAGGTGCAGTAGCGAGAATAGGAACTAATATTGCAGAGTTTTTTGTAGGGAGTATAGACATATACTTAGAGCAATATGTAGACAGAATAAAAACACATATATGCAATATGTTCGATATTTCAAGTGAAGATATGGCTCTATCAGGAAATTTTGCACAAGCATTAGGGGAATTATCAGATGTATTTAAAAGTGATAAAGCAAAGCAGATAGGTGCAAATATTATTGCAATGTTTGCAAATCCAATAATGAGTGCAAACGAATTATGTGCCAAATTTGCCAAAGATATAAAGGGAATATTATTCCAACCAATTATAGATAATGTTGATAAATTAAAGGAAACTTTTAATAATGTATTAACTCCAATACAAACGGTAACAGGAACTCTTGCAGATGCAATGACTTATGTGGGGGATAAATGGAACGAAGTATATGACAATTATATTAGTCCTTTTATGGAAAGCCTAAAAACTGGACTTAGTGATACATTTAGCAAATTCTTAGATGTTTACAATGAATATGTTGTGCCATTTATGAACAATATAGCAGATGGCCTTGGAAGCCTATGGGAAGAACACTTAAGACCATTGGTAGATAAAATAGGCGAATTTGTCGGTTCTGTTGTTACAGCAATTCAAACTTTATGGGAAATGTGGTTAAAACCACTAATTGATTGGATTATTGCTAACATCATTCCAGTATTAGTTCCTATTTTTGAAAGCATTTGGAATACTATAAAAAATGTATTTGGTTCAATAGCAGATACAATTGGAGGAATTATTGATACTTTCAAAGGATTAATTGATTTTATTGTTGGTGTTTTTACAGGAGATTGGAGTAAAGCTTGGGAAGGAATAAAAACATTCTTTACAGGTATATGGGAAGCAATAAAAGGCTTCTTTGAGACAATTTGGAATGCATTAAAAGGAATTGTAGAAACTTATATAAATATTGTAAAGGCACAAATTTCAACGGTATTAAATGCAATAAAAACTATTTGGGAAAATATATGGAATGGAATCAGTGGATTTGTAACAACAATTTGGAATGCGATTAAGACAGCAATAAGCAATGCAATAAATGCAATTAAATCTGCTATTTCAACAGTATTTAACAATATCAAGAATACAGTTTCAAATATATTTAATTCAATAAAAAATACGGCATCTAATATATGGAATACAATAAAAAATAACATAGTAAATGCAGTAACTAATATAAAAAATGGAATAGTGAATACTTTCCAAACAGCATATAACAAAATAACATCAATATTTAACAATATAGCATCATTCTTTACAGGAGTTTGGGACAGAGTTAGAAATACATTTAGTGAACTGGGAACAAAAATAGGTGACTCAATGAGTGGAGCAGTAAAAGCTGGAATAAATGGAGTTCTAAGGTCTGTTGAAAATATTGTAAATAAGTTTATTAAAATGATAAATGGGGCATTAGATGTTATAAACGCAATTCCAGGAGTAAATATTTCAAAATTAAATACACTTAATGTGCCAAAACTTGCTCAAGGTGGATATGTAAAAGCAAATACACCACAACTTGCAATGATTGGTGACAATAAAACACAAGGAGAAATTGTTGCACCTGAAGATAAAATGCTAGATATGATACTTACAGCATTGAAAATGTTTAAGGATCAAGATGACAAGCCTTCTAATGGAAATGATGATGGAGACATTATTGTAAATGTAACAGTCGATGGAGAAATAGTTCAAAGGCAAATAAGGAAAAGAAATGATAGGCTCGCATTAGCAACTAATGGGAGGTGCAAGATATGAAATATAGTGGAAAATTATTAAAATTAAATGGAAAAACATTTGATTGCATAATAAGTTATAAATTGGGGAGAAACAAACTTTGGAGTTCTGATACAGGAAGAAATATGGCAGGAAGTATGAAAGGCTCTTTAGTAGGAAACTTTCCTAAAATTATGCTTGAAATTGAACCATTAGATGCAGAGGAAATGTCAGAAATAGAAAAAATACTTGATTCAGCAACAATAGAAGTTGAATATTATAACAATAAATATCAATGTACCTGTACAGCAGATTATTATGCAAATGATTATGAAGAGGACTTGCTAAGAATGGAAGATATGAAATATAAATCTTTTCCAGTTAATTTGATTCCAAATGAAAGGGAGGATAAGCATGTTAAAAACAAGTGATACATTTAAGCAAAAAATGAAAGTATATGGTAAACAGCTAAATATGCTTTTAAGCTTTGGAAAAACAACATTAGATAAGACTTATGTGAAAAGTGCTGAACCTTCAGTTAATGGAGAATTATTTACATCTGTAATGAGACAGCTTACATTGGAAATAGAAAATTATACTTCAATAGAGGTTGATAAACTTTTGACAGTAAGGCAAGTACATGAAAGCAAAGTAAGAAATATAAATAATTCAAGAGTGAAATATTTGGCAACCGATTTAAATAAATCCTATTCAGTAAAAGAAGTAGATGATATGGCTGTAGGAATGTTTTCATCTTTAAGAAATAAGTATTTAATTCAAAAAGAAAGTAGAGAAAACATTGCTTCAGCCTCTACAATAAATGTGCAATTAGGAGTTAGAACATCTGAATTTGAAAATTATGAATACATAGACTATGGAGAATATGTTGTATATGACAAAGAAGAGGTTGTTGATTCAAATTCAATTAAATTATATTTGTATGACCATTTAATAGATACTCATATAAAATATGATGATGATCCATTATCACTAGATTATGAAAATGGAGATATAACTGTAGCAGATTTATTGCAGGCGATATGTACAAAGTTTGAATTTAATTTAAAAACAAAAGTTTTTACTAATTCAGACAAAATAATATCTGAAGATAAATATTTAGGATTAAATCTTACATATAGAGATATATTGGATGAAATTGCAGCAGCTGCAGGTGGATTTATAAAAATATTTAATAAAGACCTGTATGTTGCTTATCCTACTGAAACAGGTGAAACAATTGACGAGAACGATTTAGAAAAATTAACCATTGGAAAGTTTATAGGTGCTTTTAATTCTTTAGTTTTAGGGAGATCACCACAAGAAGATAATATATATTATCCAGAGAACATAAAAGCTGAAGATAGAATTTCAGTTAGAATTGATAATAATCAAATAATGGATAAAAACAGGGAAGATTTTATTGTTAATATTTATGAAAAAATAAAGGGTCTGCAATATTATGCTTTTGAATATACCTCGTTTGGATTTGGGTATTTTGAATTTGGAGATATTGTTACACTAAAAAATTTAAAAAATGAAGAATTTAAAACAATATTATTTAATATTGTTGAAACGATAAATTCAGGAATAAAAGAAAAATCATATACTGAAGAAACACAATACTCTGAAACCAAATATGAATATGCAACCAGTATTGAAAAAAGACTTACTAATACAGAAATAATATGTAACAAACAAGACAATCAAATAAAAATGATTATAGAGCAACAAGGAGAAACGAACAACAAAGTAAATTCAATATCAATGGACTTAGAAAGCACAGAAATGAAAATACAAAATGTTGAACACGACTCTAAGGAACAAATAGAAAGCTTAAAACAGACAATTAATGGACTTACAAACACAGTAAGTAATTCTGGTGGTGACAATCTTTTTTCATATAAAGCCGAAAATTTTGATGGAGATATTGAAGAATATACGGATACGGAAATAAAAAATAATTCTATAAGTGGCCTTGGCTATAAAATTAAAGTTGGAACAGCAAAACAAGTTATTCAAGTAAAAAATGGAATTTATAATGTAAGTTTTTCATATAAAAAACTTGTAGAGCTTGCAGGTGGTGCAATAGAAATAAACGACAAAAGATGGAAATTAGAGAGTACAGGGAATAAATTTATAGAAAAAGATTTTACAATAGAAGTCACATCAAATACGTTAGAATTTAGAATTTATTCAGATACAGCAGATGGTTTTATTCTAACTGACTTGATGTGTAATATAGGAAATACAAAACAAACTTGGTCACAAAATGCAAATGAAACTATTACAGACACAGTTCAAATAGGAAAAGGAATTAAAGTTAAATCTAGTACAAAAAATACTGAACTTGATGCTGATGCAGACGGAATAAGAGTTGTAAATACAAATACTGAAGAAACTGTTGCTGAATTTACTGATAAAGGCATGGAAACAGAGGAAATGGTAGTAAGAACAAAAGCACAGATTGCTGGTATGTTGGTACAACAAGTTGATTCTCAAATATGGCTAAGTAGTTTATTATAGGAGGAAAAGCAAATGGCAAATAGTGGTTCTTTTGGTACAGGCTCATATAGTGTTCGTTATTTAACCTTTAATTGGTGGATTAATGGACAGGATATAGGAGGAAATTACACTGATATAGGCTGGAATCTTGTTGGTTCTGGTGGTAGCACTACCAAATGGTATAAAACTGGAAATGTAAAAGTAGTAATTGATGGAGAGCAGGTATATTATAATTCAACTAGATTTAATTTATATAATGGTACAACTGTAGCATCAGGAACAAAAAGAATATATCATAATAATGATGGAAGTAGACAATTTAGTGCTTATGCTGAAGCTGGAATTTATACTGTAGCGGTTAATTGCAGTGGTAGTGGAAGTTGGTGGATTAACAATATTCCGAGATATTTAAATAGTTGTAATTTATATGCTTCAGCAAGTTATTTAAATACATTGCAAGTAAGTTGGAATTGTAGTCCTGCTAGAGATTGGACTCAATATAGATTAAATGGTGGAAATTGGATAAATGCAGGAGATGCGGTTGCAGCCAATAATCAAAGTGGATGGTTTAATATTGGAAATTTAAGTCCAAATACAACATATTCAATACAAACTAGACTAAGGAGAGCAGATAGTGGGTTGTGGTCTGAAAGTAATACAATTTCAATGACAACCAAAGATATTGCTAGAATAACATCTCCTGGAAATAATTTCAGTATAAATAGTGATAGCTCTTTAACAGTTCAATGTACAAATCCATCAGGAAATCAAATTGCATATTTTTTGGACTGTCCAAGTGGTACGAGAAGATTGACTTCAGGAAAAACAACAAGTACAAGTTATACATGGACAAAGGAACAAATATTGTCAATGCTGCAGTATTCTCCAAATAGCAATTCGATTTCAATAAAAGTAGGAATAATTACATACGGAAATGCAGAGTATTATAGTGAAAAAGTAGGAACTTTGAATGTAGTAAATTCAAATCCTACTTTTTCTAATTTTGTTTATGAAGATATAAATTCTAAAACAATAGCATTAACAGGAAATAATCAGTATATCATAAAGGGATATAGCAATGTAAGGGCAACAATTTCAACAGCCAATAAAGCTGTTGCAAAAAATTATGCTTCAATATCTAAATATAGATTTGTTATTGCAAGTAGTCAAGTTGATGTCAACTATTCATCTACAGCAAATGTACAAACTACTATAAATGCGGTTAAGAGCAATATATTTACAATGTATGCAATTGATAGTAGAGGTAATAGTTCATTGAAACAAATATCCCCATCAAGATACATTGATTACACTGCAATTACATTGAACAAAGTAGAAGTAATAAGAGAAAACGGAATTGGTTCAATTTCAACTCTTACATTCAATGGTTCTATATGGGAAGGCAGTTTTGGAGCTGTATTAAATGAAATAAAAAGTTGTACTTATAGATATAAAGAAACAACATCTAATACTTGGAAAACAGGAACAACCAATTTGAACCCTACAAGAAATGGTAAAACATTTAGTTTTTCAGGACAAATAAAAGGAGACTTAGAAGCCAAGGGATTTGATATCAATAAAAGTTATGATGTTGAGATTACTATATCAGATAAGTTAACAACAGCAACATACGATTTTATATTAGGAAGCGGAAAGCCAGGAATAGCAATAACAAAAAATGGAGTTGCAATAAATGGAATGTATAGAGAAAGCATTGGAGGAGCTTTACAAATATGGAATGGTGATGTGTATTTAGATGGAAAAAAAATAAATTTTAGTTAGGAGGATTTTAAAATGGCATTATGGACAAGCTTTTTAAATTTATTTAAATGGGATACTAACAATAGTGAAGACCTAGATTCAAATTTTGATGTTGATAAAGCATTAAATGATAACTGGACGAAAATAGACAATGGAATAAAGAAAGTTAGTGATGAAAAAGTTGATAAAGTAACAGGAAAGGGATTAAGTACAAATGATTATACAACAGCTGAAAAGAACAAATTAGCAGGCTTAAGTAATTATAATGATACAGCAGTAAAAAAAGATATTTCAACAAATAAAAATAATATATCAAAAAATACTACTGATATAACAACTTTAAATGGAAATATAACAACTATAAATAATAAATTAGACAATATAGCTTCAACTAGAGGTCATATTTATACAATAAGAAGAAAAATATCAAATAATACATCTGCAGCTTGGGAAAGGTTAGATGATGCAGTAGGATTAATAGCAAATGCAACAAAAAACGGAGGGACTGTGCAAAACGATTTTGATAATCTTTCGCCTTGGAAGGATATCATATCATTTAACTTGGATCTGGAAACAGGAAAGAAAAAAGCATATTATGGAGATGCGGATTTTGCTTTTGATGGTAGCAATGGAGATGTATATACACATATCCCTACTTTTTGGATAAAAATATGGCAAGAAAATGATTATTGGTATATATCAATTGCTGATTACAACAAAGCTGATTATAAAGAAATTAAAGAATTTGATATTGCAAGATACTTAACTGGAATAGGAACAGATGGTAAATTACATAGTTACAGTGGATTAGCAGGGGCAGACTTTAAAAACATAAAACAATATAGAACATTAGTACAAGGCCTTGGAAGCGACTATTGCTTATTAGATTGGAGATATTTTGCTATACAGTGTTTATATCTAGTGGAATATGCAAGTTTTAATTCACAATCAACACTTGGAAATGGTTGTTCTGCTATGAGACATAATAACGGAGATGTAGCTTTACTTGCAGAATCTAATACTAATAGAATTATAGTAAATACATCAGCAGGAAATTCATTTGTAGTAGGCCAACAAGTAAGAATTGGGTCATACGATAGTGCATCATCTGTTATAAAAACTATAACAGCAATAAATAGTTATACTGAAGGAGAAACAAATGCAAAAGAAATTGTATTTGATGGAGACCCTATTGCTAGTATAACATTAACAACTACAATATGGACTTGTGTTCAATCAGCAGGTCAATGTGACTCATTAGGAATGAAATCAGGATGCTTAATAAATGATAATAAACACAATGTTATATATAGAGGTATAGAAGGAATACATTCAAATATATTTATGTTTGTGGATGGAATAAATATCAAGGATTGTCAGGCATACATTTGCTATGATCCAGCACAATATGTAAGTGATAAATTTGAAGCACCTTATGAAAAATTAGGATATGTAAATTCTAAAAAAGAAGGTTGGACAAAAGATTTAGGTTTTGACATGAATCATCCACTAATACAACTACCAACAGAAATAGGGGCAAATAGCAGTACAGGAACAACGGATTATTATTGGTGCTCTGCAGCTGGAAATAGGGTTGCTCGTGTTGGCGGTGCTTCGGGCAGTGGTACTCTCGATGGCTTGTGGTATTGGAGTTTGGGCGATGACTCTTCGGGTGCGTATTGGAATTGCGGGGCTCGTGTTCTTAAATACCAGTAAAGTGGGGGTCTGGGGGCGACCAGCCTCCCAGCTAACCTAACTATTTTGTAGAGTAGTTATTTTTTTGTTTTTATTTTAGTATAATATTTGGCAATGGGATTTGATGTGTAGGAGTTCTAGCATTTGTTTCTCGTTTAGGGTTGCTCGTGTTGGCGGTAATTCGAACAATGGTACTAACGATGGCTTGTGGTATTGGAATTTGAACAATGACTCTTCGAATGCGAATTGGAATTGCGGGGCTCGTGTTTTTATTTTTGAAAATAATAATTTATTATTACACATCATTTTCCACAGCCCTTGCTGAAAATTAGTCGAACTGGACTGGCCTAGTAGTTTCTTTTAAATGAAAAGTCGGTAGACAAAAATAAGATAACCAGGAGTAAAAATGAAAACAGCTAAAAATATTTATCCTAAAATAATTGATAAAAACAATATATATAAAGCTATGCTTAATGCTTCAAAAGGTAAAAAACAAAGAGAAAATGTGAGTCAAGTAATAAATAATAGTGTATTTTATGTTGAGGAAATATATAAAAAACTTTCAACAAAAACATATAAACCAAAGCCTTATGTAGAAATGAAAATTCATGATGGAGTAAGAAAAAAAGAGAGAATTATATATAAACCATGTTTTTATCCTGATCAAATTGTTCATTGGGCTTTAATGCAACAAATACAACCACTTATAATGAAGGGAATGTATGAATATTGCTGTGGCTCAGTAAAAAATAGAGGAATAATGCATGGGATGAAATATTTAAAGAAAATACTTGTGAGAGATAGAAAAAATACTAAATACTGTTTGAAATTAGATATTAAAAAATTTTATCCAAGTATAGATAAACAAATATTAAAAAATAAATTTTTGCGAATTATAAAAGATAGGGACACTTTGGATTTAATAGATATTATTATAGATAGTACAGAAAGTGGAGTTCCAATACGGAAATTATACCAGTCAATGGTTTGCAAATTTCTTTTTACAAGACTTGGATCATTATATTAAAGAGGAGTTGAAAGTTCCATATTATTTAAGATATATGGATGATATGGTGCTATTTCATAGAAATAAAAAGGAATTGCATAAAATAAAAGACAAAATAGAAATATTTTTAAAACAGGAAAAATTGACACTAAAAGAGAATTGGCAATTATTTAAAGTTGATTCAAGACCACTTGATTTTTTGGGTTATAGGTTTTATAGAGGATATACTACTTTACGAAAAAGTAATTTTTTGAGAATAAAAAGAAGATACAAAAAGATTTATAAAAAAAATAATATTAGTTATACGGATGCTAGTGCATCTCTAAGTTATTATGGGTGGCTAAAACATTGCAATTCATATAACTTTAATCAAAAATATGTCAAACCCTATGTGGATTTGAACAAATGCAAGGGAGTGATTAGAAATGAAAGTAGAAAGCAATTTAAAACCAGAAAACAAATTTGAAATAGAAAATATTATTGACGGAAAATGTGATATTGTATTTTTTGACAATGTTCAGGAAATAGAAGCAATAGAAGAAAATGAAAAAAAGTATTCATTTGATACATATAGATTAAAAGCAAATTATAGAGATGAATTAGAAAAAGAATTAAATGATGATATTGAAAAATACAAAGAGTGGTTACAATTGGCAAAAGATACAGAATTTAATGAATTGGCAACAATAATCAGAGAAAAAAGAAATAAATTATTACAAGAAAGTGATAAATATATGTGCCTAGATAGACTTGGGATAGAAATACCTGAAAATATAACTACAGGGACTATTATATCAGTAGTAAAGAAATTTTTTGAAGGATTAGGAGAATCAATCAATGGAAATTATGCAAAATATAGACAAGCACTAAGAGACATAACAAAACAAGAGGGTTTTCCATATAATGTTGAATTTCCTATTGAACCAAATACTAATGATGAAAGAGAGGAATAAAATGTGGAAGAGTTTGCAAACTTAATATTTAATTATGGAGGAACTGTCGTTTTGGCAGCTCTTTTTATTTATATTTTTGTTGCTGATAGGAAAGACAAAAAAGAGGAAAAAGAAAATAATACACAAGTCTTAAAAGAACTTTCCAATTCAAATAATAATATAGCAGAAAGTCTTAATCTATTAAAAACAAGCATTGATAATAATACAGCAGAATATAGACAACACGATGATAGAGCAATTCAACAATTTAGCAATATTAATGAAAAATTAATAAGAATTGAAGATAAATTAGGTAAATAGGAGGTCTATTATGAAAGATAAAATCGCAAAATTAATTAATGTAAAAAGTTTAGTAACTTTAGTATTAACTTTAGTTGTAGCTTATAAGGCTATAATGGGGCAAATGGATATTGAACAAATATATTTAATGATTATAGCATTTTACTTTGGAACTCAATTAAAAGAAAATAAAACAGAATAATACAAAATGTATCAAAATTAAGAAACTTTTATGTGAAATAGGGTAAAAGTTTTCTGTTTTATATCAAATACAGGAAGAAAAATAAAAATTCTTCCTGTATTATTTTTATGTAGAAAGGTGGAATTTTTATGGAAGAAAATGAAAATCTAGGAAACGGAGAAATTCAAAGAGATGAAAAAGAATTTGGAGGTAATGAATAATGAGAGGAATAGATGTTTCAGCCCATCAGGGTAATATTAATTGGGATGCAGTAAAAGCATCAGGAATTGAATTTGCTATAATTAGAATAAGTTATGGACAAAATTCAGTTGATTCAAAAGCAATAAGAAATATTGAAGAATGTATTAGGGTAGGAATGCCATTTGGTGTATATGTATATTCTTATGCATTAAATGTAAATAATGCTATGAATGAAGCAAATTTGGTTATTAAGACTTTAGCTCCTTATAAAAATAAAATAAAATTTCCAGTAATCATTGATATGGAAGATGCAGATGGGTATAAAAAAAGAAATGGTATGCCATCAAATGAAACCTTAATTGATATATGCGAAAAAGAGTGTTTAATGTTTGAAGAATCAGGATATTATGCTGCAATTTATGCTTCAAAATCATGGTTTGATACAAAATTAAATTCTTCAAGATTAGAGAGATTTGATAAATGGATGGCATGGTGGTCAATGTCTGCTTCATCAAAATTTGATCATAATGCTTATGGATTATGGCAATATACATCAGCAGGAAATGTTGATGGAATAACTGGAAATGTTGATATGAACGAATCTTTTAAAGATTATCCAACAATGATAAATGCAGAAAGTTCAAATACAACACCAACAAAATCTATTGATGATTTAGCACAAGAGGTTATTAACCAACAATGGGGAAACGGAGACGAGAGAAAACAAAGATTAACTTCAGCAGGTTATGATTATAATGCAGTACAAAATAGAGTTAATGAACTTTTAGGTGCATCATCTAAAAAATCTAATGAAGAAATTGCAAACGAAGTTATTGCAGGAAAATGGGATGTAGGACAAAATAGAAAAGAAAAATTAACAGCAGCAGGCTATGATTACAATACAATTCAAGCAATAGTTAATAATAAATGTGGGGCAAGTACATCAACAAAAAGTTATACTGTAAAAGCAGGTGATACACTATCAGGAATTGGTGCAAAACTAGGAATAAGCTGGAAGACTATTGCAGATAAAAATGGAATAAAATCACCTTATACAATATATCCTGGACAAATATTGAAATATTAGAGGGTATATAACTTATCTAATTGAAAATAAAAATCGCTTAAATCGAAACCTCGTGGCTCGATTTTTTGCGATTTTTATTATTTTTCGGTATTATTGTATATTTTTCAATTTTTGTTGTATAGTATATAATATATCAAATGCTTCTTTAAAAGTAGTATTATTTAAATCAATACTTTGTATTTTTTTTATAATACTTTCGTAAGAAGATGTTTGATTAGAAGATGTTTGATTGGCAATTACTTCATATTTTATATGATGTGCTTTTAATAAATTAGTGTATTTTTCTAGTTTGGCGACAGGAAATCCACATTTTATTATTTCTGGACTAAGATCCGTTAATTTTAGGCCAAGTGCATTAGAGACCACTCGAGCATCTTCATTTAATATATTATAAAATATTCCAACTTTAAATAAATAGACTTTGTTTTTATCTTTTTGTTTTAATTCATTATACTGCTTTAGTAGTTTGCTCATTTTTATCTTTCCTCCTTTTTCCTTTTTTTCTGATAATTATATCTCCAGGTTCGCAATCTAAAATTTCACAAATTCTTTCAAGTGTTTCAAAATGAATACTTGTAGTTGTGTTATTTATTAAATTAGATAAGGACTGATAACTACCACCCATATTTTTTACAAACCAATATTTACTTTTCTTTTGTTTTTTTAATAATTGATCTACATTTATACAAATCATTTAATCACCTCCTATATAGATATTTTAGAACAAACTTACATTTATTTTAACTAGCCTAAAAGCAACTTGGTCATAAAATAACTATTTTACAAAATAGTTATAAAATGATATAATCTATACAAAGAGGTGTTGAAATGGATACAGAAGACTTAATTCAAAAATTAGATTATATAAAAAGTACAATAGAAAATAAAAAATATGATGATGCAATAGATTCGATAGAGAATGTCAAATATGAATTATTGGCTCAGCAAGATAAAGCAAGTGAATAT
>ENA-UOJH01000379-UOJH01000379.1-human-gut-metagenome-genome-assembly--contig:-C148-NODE-379-length-43605-cov-18.379150_pt1 | contig 43605 bp, 40 predicted proteins | sample MGYA00242345_ERZ723892 | MGnify/ENA metagenome assembly ERZ723892 | reverse complement strand
TCGCTTTGCAAGCAAAATCCCACTAAACCCTATAGGTTGCGGATTTGAGGTTTTAAAATAAATGGTATATATTTGCAGCCGTCAAACAACATTTATGTAACAACCAATATACCTAACGCTTATGAAAAAGATTCTTATCGCAATCTCTCTTCTGCTTACGGCTCATGGACTGTACGCACAGGAATCGTTGACAATCGAAGTAAAGACAGCTGGTACGCTGGGCACCCTCGTTCAGGAGGCCAACCCCAACTATCTCAGCGAAGTAAAGCAACTCACCCTGAGCGGACAGCTTAATGGCGACGACATGGCAGTGTTGCGCAACATGGCAGGCTGCAACGACGACGAAGAGTCGGCATACTATGTAGGAGCCCTGCGCGACCTCGACATGTCGGAAGCACGAATAGTGGAAGGCGGTGCCGCATACCATTCGGAATACAGTTTTGCCACGAGTTCATACGTTGACTTTTTTGCAGAGAACGACGTGGTGGGACCATACCTGTTCTACAACTGCGGACGCATCACTACGGTGAAATTCCCGCATACCACCAAGGTAATCGGCAAGTCGGCAATGAGTTTCTGCAAGAATCTTGTGACCATAGACCTTCCTACAGGCAGTGCGCTGACCATCGGCGAGGACGCCTTCGGAAACTGCTCTAATCTGCGACAGGTGGTGATACCGGAAAACGTGAAGAGCATCGATGATCTGGCTTTCAACTACTGTACAAACCTGAAGAACGTGGTGTGCTGCTCATCCACAGCGCCTGAGGCATTCTACAAGAACGAATATGAGAACGTGTTTGCCGGAACCAATGAGACATATCTCCGCATCTATGTGCCAGACGGCAGCGCCGAGAGCTACAAGGCACAGAAGGCATGGAACCAGTTTCCTGTAGTGGAATACAGTCCTGATGCACAGATCGGTGAGATGATGGAATATATCCACATCACCATGACAGAGGCAGGCAACTTCGACCAGCAGTTCCACTACACATATCCAGACCAGGAATTCTATGTTAAGAAGATGAAAGTCACCGGTCCTATCAACGGTACCGACGTGGGCATCATCCGCGGAATGTCGTCTATCGGCAAGCTCGCCGACCTCGACCTCAGCGACACCCGCATCAAGGCTGGCGGCGCAAGCTATAGCTACTACGACGGTAACTACTATAATACTGAAGACGACAAGATCACGAAGTATATGTTCAACAGCAGCTACAGTCTGCGCAACATCACACTGCCAGAGACCGTAACCTCAGTCTGCGCTCCCGGCACCTTCACCGACAGCCTCGCCACTATCACCGTGCCAGCTGCCAACGCATATTATCATGATGTGGAAGGTGTGCTTTATAGCAATGCCGACAAGGCACTGCGCTTCTGTCCAAAGAACCGCTCTCTGGGTATGCTCGCCGTTGAAGACGGCACAGAGCTGATTGGCGACTCTGCCTGCATGGCAAACCTCAGCATCGAGCAGATCAGTCTGCCGACCACACTGCGCACCATCGGAAAACAGGCGTTCTACTTCTGTGAGAATCTCACTTCTGCCACTATCCCGGAGGGAGTGACCGACATCAAGGACGATGCTTTCTGTTATACAGGACTGACAGACCTCTCGTTGCCATCCACACTCAAGAGCATGGGACAGTATAGCTTCTGCTGCGGTCATCTCGCCACTATCCACTGCTATGCTGAGGTGCCTCCAACGCTGAGCACCACAGAATATGCCCAAACCTTCTATAGCGTGAACACTGCCGACTGCAAGCTCTACGTTCCGGAAGGAACAGCCGCCGCTTATGCCAAGGCTGAGGGATGGAAAGACTTCGTCAATGTGGAGGAGATGGTATCCGACGGTATCAATGCCGCAACCACAACTACCGCTCTCCGCCCGGTTGCCACATACACCATCGACGGTCGTCAGGCAACTCCAGGCATGAAGGGTCTGCAGATTGTAGTGGATGAGAACGGCAAGGCACACAAGGTAGTGCGCTGATCTTATGAAATACTATCAGCCCCCAACGCTCATTACACCGTTTGGAGGCTGAAAAAAGAAATATTGCTGTTTGGAGGAAAACTCCAGGCAGCAATATTTCTTTTTAAGTCAAATCGATTATTTTTACTTGTTGCGACAAGATTAATTAGAACAAGTCACTATGTGTTCCGGTATCCAAAAAAAGCAACGTCAGTTTTATATCATCTTGTATCCATGTCAAGAGCCAATCTGATGTGATATGGCATTCCCATACACCTTCGTAGTTGCCGTGGAGCTTATGCGGTTTGTAAGACAGTGGGAGGCTGCCAGTTTCTTCCAGTGTGGATACCGCAGCTAATACAAGGTTTGGGTCAAGACCTCTTCTCACGCTTTTCTTGAGTGACTTTTTGAACTTGTTGGTGAAGTCAATAGAATATTTCATTTTAAGCACTGTTCAATCAAGTCTTTTGCACTATTGGCGTGAAATACATTTCCTGTCTTGACATCGTTAAGTGCCTCTTCAAGTCCAGACATCTGTTGTGAGGTGTTGTTTATAGTCCATCCGAATTTTTTTGCTAAATCCTTGAGTAAGGACAAATCCATTTTGGGAATTGTTATTGAGGTCGTAAGTGTAGAAGTATTCATATTTTTGTTGTTTAAAGTGATTAATGCAAAAATAATTATTATTTCTTTAAGTTGCAAGAGTTTTCTTGTGAATCTTATTTGTCACTAACCTCCAATCTTCTTTGAACTCATTATTAGATACAAGAAAAGATATGATTGTTTCACTTTCTTTCGTCTGATAGCACAGAAAAGTTACACTTTTCAGCTGAAGCAGTCAAGAAATGGTGCAGTTTCCCCACGCCAAGGGGAATTTTGCAGGCATGGTTCTTTGTCAGTATAAAGAACCGGCACTTGTTTGTGTTTTTGTTCATTCTCGCTTTTGATTTGTATGAGTCTGTTGTTCTTCCGCCAATATCATTTTCATCAGTTCGGCATTGGCCCTGTTGTTGATTTCAGCGTTTCTCGTTTCAGAAAGATAGTCGAGAGTGGCAGAACATTCGCCGGTAATGTCAACGCCTATTACCTCCTCATGGGCATAGATAATGCGGAGCACGGCTTGAAGCCGCAATAGCGACATGTCTCCATTGCTCCAATCAGTGACGGCGTCATGCTTTCTCAGCACGTCCTTGTCGATGGAGATGTAAACAGGCTCATGTATCAGTCTGCCGGCTTTTGAAGGCCATGCTTGATGATGGTCGATTTCGTCCTGACTATAGAACAACACCTTTTCTCTGAGATGAACAGGTATTTGGGAAATCAGTTCATCCGAAGTCCCCACGATAATGATATTTCTGACAAGTGGGTTCTTTTCCAACACATCAGTCACCCATCCTCCACACGACACGACGCCGTTCCATTGCGGTTCTTGCATGTCGGGATGATGGTCGAAGACAATCAGCGAGAACGGTTCCTGCAGTCTGGATACCCAATATTCAGTGAGATAATGGAAATCGCCGGAATCTATGAAATGCAGAGCCTTGGCAGGAAATGGTGAAAGTCTGCGGTGCAGTTCCTCCCTTGCCTGCTCATCACAATAGCAGTCCACGCCATTGATGTCGCTACAGTCAACATGGGTGATGTTCTGGTTTGAGGCAAACGATTCATAATTGTATATGCCTGTGAAATTCAGGAGTATGATGGGAAGTTTCTTTATCATGGATGCGAAAATACATATTATTCCCGATAGTGACAATAAAAAAAAGCGTCTTTTGCCTGTTTATTTATCCGTCCATCATGAATGTGCATCCTGACCTTGAAACTATGTCTGCAGATTCGCCATACAGGCAATCAATCATCTTTTAGGCATGATTCCAATCAATTCCTAATACCTGTATGATGCCTTTCTAATCAAAAATAGGATTTTTTTTGTAATTTTGCACCGTAATAACAAGATATTCTTAACGACAGAATAATAGTATACTTACGGAGGAGCACCGTTTTTTTAGATTATGAAGACAACGAGACGCAACATTCTGCTGTCGGCACTATGCTGCATCAGCACCAGTATGGCGAATGCACAGAGCTTCGGGGGCAACTATACCACTGAGTGGCAATGGGATATGAATAAAGGTACCAACTGGGTGAACCTGCTGCGACTGGAAATGAGCGTTCCGCTATGGAAGGGCGGTTCCTTGGAAGCCGCTACGCTGCATGTGGCGAAGACTGGCGACGGCATCATCGACGACTGGCAGGGGTTCTCAAACATAGAGACCGACAATATGTTTGCCGGCATTGCCGTGTTGGGGTATATGCACGAATGGAAGGCAGGACACCTGTTCGTGGGAGTGAGAAACGTGAATGAGGATTTCTTCACTTCCGATGTCACTGCACTCTTCACTAACAGTTCGTGCGGCATCTTTCCTACAATCGCCGCAAGCTATCCGATAGCCAACTATCCACTGTCAGGTCTAACGGTATATTTCGACGTGAGCAGGGGAGGATGGACATTCAGGAACAGTCTGTATAATGGTGTAGGCTATAATGGATGGAAGCACCATGACAATCCGTTTATCATCAATCCAAAGCGTGACGGCATCTTTAACATGTCGCAGTTGGAGTATTCCTGGCGTGGCGCTTTGTATTATGCCGGAGTTACTCTCCATACCCGCCGGTTCGTCTTCGACGACGAAGGTGAGATGGCGCCAGCCGATGAGGCTGTCCACAAGACGAGCTGCGCCTGGTGGGTGTATGGCGAACAGCCGGTGTGGAAATCAGACGGGAAGACCATCACCTGTATGGCACAATATTCAGAAAACACCTGCCGCGAGAGCGGTTGCTACCGTTATGCCGAATTGGGTGGCGCTTATACCGACAGTCTCAACATATGTGGCATCTCCGGACAGTATGCACAGTTCTGTCAGGACAATGAATTCTCGCTGGAACTGACATGGCGGCGACAGCTCACCAAGTCGATAGCCATACAGCCGTCATTCCAATATATCAACAACGGTAACGGAAACTTCACTGTGCTCAGCACACGCCTTTGTTGCAGTTTTTGAAAGAGAGCACATTGCCCCGCATAAAAAAATGGTCATTAGGGCTGTAATCCTAATGACCGATCAAACAAGATCCCCTCTTCTAAAAAATCAAGTTACGAGCCAGCGCTAATGGCCGATTGGGGTTAAGGAAGAAGCGGTTTTCCTACACATCCGCTTGGTGCCTGTACATGTAGCAGGGCAGCTATAGTAGGAGTGATATCCGTCATCTCCGTGAGTTCTGTGGTGCTGCCGTGGCTTACGCCCCATCCCATGAAGATGAGGGGGATGTGTGTGTCGTAGGGAGTCCATGCTCCGTGGTCGGTGCCTTTCATGCTGTGGGCATAGAAACCAGGTTTGAGCACAATTTGCACGTCACCGCTTCTGCCGTGGCAATAACCGTTGATGATGCGCCGTTTCACGTTGTCGGGAATGGTGGCAGTCATCACTTTGTTCATATCGCAGGCATAGTGCACGGAAGAGTCTGTCAGCAGTTCGTCAACGACACATTGTTTGATGCTGTCGTAGTCGAGATGCTGCTGGCGGATTCTGGCGATATCGAAGAACACCTGATAATTCATCACCTCACTTACTATTTTGCCACAACTGGGGAATGTCTCTGAGAGTCTGGCATTGAGACGGTCGGCGATTTCAGAGTTGCTCCATGCCCCAGCCGGGATGCGACGGTCTTGAAGGAAGCGGGCGTTGTTCATCGCTCCATGGTCGGCAGTGAGGAACACGAGATAATTCCCCTTGCCCACCTTCTTGTCGAGATAGTTGAGGAAGTCAGCGATGCTGCGGTCGAGTCTGAGATATGTATCCTCAATCTCAACGGCGTTGGGACCCACCTGATGGCCGATATAATCGGTGCTCGAACAGCTCACAGCCAGCAGGTCCACATCATCGTCTTCGCCAAGGTGCTCACCCTCTATTGCGGCGCGGGCCATATCGAAGGTCAGAGAATTGCCGAACGGCGTCTTGCGTATAATCTCATAACCATATTTTTTGTATAGCGACGGCAGGTCGAGAGGCAGCATTGCCTTTTCGCCAGGCTTGATGCCGTCTTCATATTCCGTGTTGTCGGCAGTGCTCTCGATGTAGGAGTCTTTGGGATATATTGTCTGCCATTTTTCAGAGAGATATTTCTCGGCGTGCCTCTCGCGGTTGAAACGAGTCACCCATGCGGGCAGCTTGTCCATATAGTATGTGCTTGTCACGAAATTGCCAGTCTCGTCGTCAAACCAGAATGCCCCGTCCGGGTTATGTCCGGCAGGAAGGATAGAGGCACGGTTTTTCAGCGAAACGCCTACGACCTTAGATCGACCGTTGGTGGCGAGTTTCATCTCGTCGCCGATTGTGGTTACCCACAGGTTGCAAGGCGACATCTGTCCTGATTCGCTCTTCGTTCCCACGGGGGTCACCGTCTTGTCGGTGGTGCAATATACCTTCTTGCCGCCTTTATAGAAGTTGTTGCCAGCAATGCCGTGTATCGTTGGCACGCTGCCGGTATATATACAGGTGTGGCCTATCGCCGTGACTGACGGGATATATGGGATGCGAGTGTTCTCGAATGAATATCCCTGGTTGAGCAGACGTTTGAATCCACCTTCTGTATAGCGCTGTTGATAACGGTAGAGATAGTCCCAGCGCATCTGGTCTATCACGATGCCCACCACGAGGCGAGGTCTTTGGAATGTCAGATTAGCGGACTTGCCGTCCTGTGCCTGCATGCCGTAGCATGACAGGAACAAGGCTGCAAGAACTGTGATTGTCTTTTTCATTTTCAAATCTTTACTTTGTTTCTTTATCCCCAATCGGTCATTATGATTTACTTGGATTTTGGTGTTTTAGAAGAGTGGATTTCAATCGTCAGACCGTCTGGAAGTATGGTAATTACATCCATGCTCCGAATCGTGTGCTTGGCAGTGGAGCGGTGAAATAATAGTTGATGTCGTTGTTGCTGTCGAGGAAGTTCACCTTCTTCATTCCGAAGAATGGGAGTCCGCCGGGGAAGAGACGGCTGAAATCTGTCACACCGCCAGAGAGGGCAGGACTGCCGGGCTGAAAGTTGAAATCCCATGTCTTGTCGAAAGCCAGTGGAGCACCTTTCTCCAATTTGTCAGCTTCACAGTTGATGTCCATATTGTCGCTTTGACGGAAATTCTTGAAGAGCGGGTCGAGCTGACCTGCCACGCTGCTCTTGATGTCGGTGTCAAACCATATAGCGAGCGATGCTCCCTTTGCCATCTGCTCCACGCCCTTCTCTGTAGAAGCGTAATAGTAGTTGGGAGTGAGGCGGCTGTGCTCCATGTCGGCACCATCCTGTTTAGGCTGCTTCATACCGTAGCGGCAATCATATACGAGGTTGTTCACGAAGACAGGCTTTGCTGCCTTCTCCACCCATACCGAACCACCTTTCTTGTTCTTGGAGCGGCGCCATCCGCAATCCACTATGGTGTTGTTGTAGACAGTCATCTCAGTGAGTGGAATCACTTCGCTGTTGCCGGCATTAGAAAGCTTGAAGGCATTGGTGCAGGCGTTGTAGATGACGTTGTTGGCAACATCGAGCTTGCAGCCAGCTTTCACGTTGATAGCCTCGCCACCGTCGGCGGCATTGCCGGAATCGGCAAAGATGTTGTTTACGATCACGCCGTTGCCGCCGGTGAAGTATGTCTGGTCGTTGTAGTTGTCGTGGAAGAAGCTGTCAGCAATGACGAACTTGCCGTTCACATTGCAGAAGTGGAAGGCAGGCACACCGCCGTCGATGGTAGTCTTGAACAATTTGTTCTGGAACGATGCCGACGATTCCGTCGGTGTGGCTCCGGCATAGGCGATGTTGACATGGCTGAGCACTACCTCCTCGGAATTGTATCCGCAGATTATTCCTCCCCAGTCTTCAGTCTTCTTGGTGTCGGAAGTGAAAGTGACCGGCTTCTCTGCCGTTCCCATACAATAGAGATTGCCAAGCACTACGATTTCTACAGGCACCTGAACCTCCGACTTGCATGTCACGGTGACTCCTGGCTCGATGTATAGCGAGGTGCCGACAGGTATCTCTACGCTCTCGCTCAGAGTGGTGTCCTTGGTCCATACCAGAGAGCCCTTGGGATATTCAGCCATGGCGGTCTTGATTACATCGGCAGAGCCTTGGTTCCCGTTGCTGCCGTTGCCGTTGTTGTTAACGTAATCGTATGGATTGATGTTGTCGTTCTCGCAAGATGTTGAGAACAATGTTGCAGCTGCCATAATCAGCGCACTGTATATTACTTTTGACCTTGTCATTTTATTTCTTTTTTTGTGATTTGGGTTTCTGAAAGCTAAACACTCTTTGCATTACAGTTTGTATCTCACTCCGAGAAGGAACGTCCTTCCGTATTTGTATGTTCCCACGATGGTCTTGTCCTTCTTCTGTCCTTCGTATTCCAGATTGTCCGGGTTCACGGTCTTCAGATATCTCTCGCGCTTTGCGTCGAGTAGGTTGTTTGCCTTGAAGAATATCGAGATGCCGTTTTTGAACTGCTTCTCGGCGCTGAAGTCCAGACCGAACATTGCCTTGTCCCACTGGTCGGCATTCTTGAATGGCGAGACGAGAGCGAGTTTGGTGCCTGTAAACGAGGCGGCGAGTTGTGCGTTCCATCCGTTCTCCGTATCTTTATACAGTAGGGAGAGGTTGGCGGTGTGTGGTGCTTGGTTCACGAGCGGACGGGTCTGTGTCACTCCTGTCTTATACTCTGCACTGCCCTCCTGGTATTCACGCTTTGATGTGGTGATGCGGGAGTGGGTGTAGGTGTAGTTTGCCTTCACACCGAAGTGGCGGATATATTTTATCACGTCGATCTCGAAGCCCATGTTCTTGGCGTTACCGAGGTTGTCTGGCATATAGTAGGCATCCGTTCCGGCACCAATCTTGCCATCGGAAGTTACGAACACCTGCTCGATAGGATCCTTCAGGTATTTATAGAACACGCCGACGAGTATCTGCTCCGTCTTGCTCGGGAACCATTCCCATCTCAGGTCCAGATTGTCGATGCGTGCACGTTTCAGGTTCGGATTACCTTTCTCCTGATATTCCTCGCCCAAAATCTGATAAGGCACGATTTCATAGAATCCCGGACGGTTGATGCTGCGGTAGTAAGAGAGTCTCACATTCATCTTCGCCGTCGGTGTCCATTTGAGCGATGCCGATGGCAGATAGTCCCAATAGCTCTGTTCGCCCACCTGTCCCATATTGCGGAAATGCTGAAGCATGGTGTATATCTGATTGGTGTGCTCAGCACGGAAACCGGCATACACTTCGCCTATCCTGCTCTTCAGAGTTACCATAGCATAGGCTCCGCCGATATGCTCCTTTGAGTCGTAGTTGAGCTGTGAGGCTTGAGAATACGGAGTCTTGCACACCCAGTCGACATTGGCAAACTGGTCATATCCGTTTCCGTCGAGCTTCTGCGAGATGTCGGCGGGATTGAAGATGTACGAGTAGTATCTGTTGCTGCGCTCCTTGCGGCGATATTGCGCTCCGGCTTTCCAAAGTGCGTCCACATCGTTGCCGAAATGTGTGTCGTATGAGAGGTTGATGTAGCCAGCCCAATCGGTATCTTTGTTGTGCTGGAATCTGCGTTCGGCGCTCTTTGGCAGCGTCTTTGTGATGTTCTTGTCTGTGCTCCATATCGAACCGCCCACCACGTCGCCTTCAGCACTGGCATCTCGGCTGACGGAATTGGTCAGCGTGATGTATGTTCTGTCGGGGTCTTCCTCCTTGGCCTGTGAGAATATTCCTGACCAGTCCACGGTGAAGTCTTTAGTGAGATGATGTGTTCCTTTCAGGTTTGTGGCGAAGATGCTCTGTGTGGCAGATGTGGAGCGCACCTCATCGTCCTGTGTGTATGAGTCGGCAGCGATATATTCTGTGCTGATGCCGTTGTCGTAGCGAACGCCTTTAGAGTTAGACCTAACGTACATGTTATACCATTCCAGCTTGTGTTCAGGCAGTGTCAGGTCTATCTTGGCGTGCAGACCAGAGGTTAGGTCGTGGATGCTGTAGTAGCGGTGGTGTAGGTTTGAGATATACATCGCCTGTTCTCCCGATGCCATCTTCACGGAGTTGTATGTACGCTCAGTGCCACGGAAGGTGTTCTGGATGCTTCCGGCGAGCATCACTCCGAGACGGTCTTTCCAGAAACGGTCGCCGATGCTCAGTCCGCCCACGAAGTTGGGGGCAGGAGTAGAGTGGCTCTTCAGGCGCACCGGACCGTTCTTGAAGTCGCTCATCGTAGCCTTGTAGTCAGCACCGTTAGCTTCGTATGGCGATTTGTGGGTATAGTCAGAACGGTCGGTTGTGAGATAGTCTCTGCCGTCTTTCCAGAAATAGTCGGTGGCTCCGATGGCGGCATTGGCCTGCAGTTGAAAGCGAGAAGGAGCGTCCTTCATCACCATGTCTACCACACCACCTGCCGCATCACCCTCCATATCAGCGGTGAGCGACTTTGAAACCACCAGACGGTCCATCATATCGGATGGGAAGATGTTCAGAGGCACATAGCGGTTCTTGTCGTCGGGGCTTGGAATCTTCACGCCATTCACGAGCGTGTAGTTGTATCTCTTGTCCATACCACGCAGGATGGCATAAGAAGCTTCACCGGAGGCATCACGCTCCATAGTGACTCCCGACACGCGCTGGAGCACGCTTGCCACATTCACGTCTGGCGAGAGTTGGATGCTCTGCTGGCTCATCACGTTGAGCACTGTGCCGGCATTCTTCACCGTCTCCACAGCACTGCGGTCTGACCGGTATTCGCGGTGACCCATTACCACCACTTCGCCCAATTGTCTGGAGTCTTCGTCCATGGCGATTGTCAACTGTCCGTCCTTGCCGTCTTCAGAACCTTTGGAGTAGTCTTTCGCAACATCCACCACCATCTCCTTTGTCTTGTATGACATATAGGTGATGACGAGGGTGAACTTGCCTTTTTCGGGCAGTTCGTGCAGAGAGAACGTACCGTCGAGACCTGTGGTAGTACTTATGTTGGGCAGTTCCTTCACCCGCACCACTGTGCCGATGAGCGGTTCGCCCGTCTTGTTATCCTTGACTATGCCGTCGAGCGTATGAGCACTGACGGCTGTAGTCGCAGCGGCAAGAAGAGCCGCACTGAAAAGAATCTTCTTCATCTGTTATTTTGATTTCTGAATCTCGTGAATCACTTTGCCTTCCTTGTCAATCATATACATGCTGAGTTGTTTCTTCGAAGCAGAGATGACAGAGAAACCGTCATCGGAACTGCAGAACACGGTGCCCTTGACGGCCTGCACCGGACGGGCGAGAGATGCCGATGTGTTGACCACATAGTCGATGTCGTCGCCTTTCATCTTGATGTGTTGGAAGTTGTGGATATGTCCGCAGGCATATATAGCCACGTTCTTGTAGCGCTTCAAAATCGGGAGCACACGAGTCTGCATGTCTGTGCGCTCGCTTTCAGCTTTGTCGGTGTATGCATAGATGGGATGGTGTCCCACAACGATTACCCAGTCCTCCTTGGCATTCTTCAGCGTGTTGTCGAGCCAGTCTAGTTCTGCTTTCATATCCTGTTTGCAGGCATCGGGATAAACGTCGGAGTTCTGCTGGTAGCGGTCGATGAGCGGTGTGGTGTCGAGGAATACCACCCGAAGTGTGGTGCCTTTCTTGTTGAACACCTTGGTGTAGTAGCGGGCCGGCATCATCCAGCGGCGGCTCACCTTGCCATAGTCGAGAACAGCCTGAGTGTTGCCGCGGTATTCATGGTTGCCCAACACAGGAAACCAGTCGAGCATCAGTTCGGGATGCGAATAAACCTGTTCGAAGTTTGTCATCCACAACGGGTCGTTGACAGATGCCACACCGTTGAAATGATGGATGTCGCCAACGGCAAGCACGCATTTCGGACCTAAAACCTCTCCCATCTCTCCCATCAGTTCTGCAATGGGCTTTTGGTCGTAATAACCGTTTCTGCCGAGGTCGTTAGCCATATAGAGCGTGATGTCGCCCTTCAGCTTCTTCCATTCCGAACGGACTGTCTCTGGCGTTGTGTTGCCTGGACCTCCAGCGGCCGCCACCGCTGCATTGGCGTTGACAGAAGCAACATTGCTCTTCTGAGCCTGCAAATTCAAACCACCCAGCAACATCATAGCTGCCATTGACAATACGGCAATCTTGTTTCTACCGCAAACTCCGAATTTCTTCTTTTTCATTTTCTTTGTTACCTTATATATTATACCTTAATGATTAAATTCTGAATATTGATTTCAAAACGTTAAATTCTGCTGCAAAAGTACTGTCACTGTATGTCAAAGATGTTACATGCATTTTAATAAGCAGGTAAAACGTGCTACAAAGGCGTTACATAGGCAAACCGGAGATAACACAAATGGCAGACACCTCGTAGCAAGTAGGGTCAACTTCCAAGCAAGCCTTAATGACCGATTGGGGATAATTGCAGATAAGAAACGTAAGGTTGCGGTCTTTAAAAGAAAATTATTACCTTTGCATTATATATACAAGTATATAAGTATGAATCTTTCACCTTGCTTAGACCTATGGATACACGTCCATATATAATTAAGGTGTAGTATCAAGATATGAGACAAGAGATTATCGACCGCATGAACATCCTCGCAGCCGGGGGCGAACCATTCCTCTTCGTTATCGGCTATGAGGGAGATGGCGCATATATACACAAGCTGTCGGAAATCAATCCGCAGGAATGCCTTTACGACTTTGAGGGAGTGGGCAATGTAGGCAAGATGGATGTCAGACCACTCCCAACGCCTGTTGAATGGCAGGTGGACGAACCTCGCTATGAGGACTATGAGAAGAGTTTCGCCATCGTGAAGAGCAATCTGATGGCAGGCAACAGTTATCTGACCAATCTCACATGCAAGGTGCCGGTGAGATGCAGTCTCACGCCCGATGATATCTTTCTCCATGCCAGAGGCAAATACAAACTGCTGCTCAAGGTGGGGAAGGAGACAGGAGAAAGGAAAAGCATAGTGTGCTTCTCGCCCGAAACCTTCGTTAAGATAAAGGACGGAAGGATATATTCCTATCCGATGAAGGGAACGCTCGATGCCACAATCCCAGATGCCGAAAGGGTATTGATGGATGATGAGAAGGAGGCTGCCGAACATGCCACTATAGTTGATCTTATCAGAAACGACCTCAGTAGGGTGGCGACCGACGTGAGGGTGGACAGATACCGGTATATCGACCTGCTGCATACAAACAAGGGCGACATACTGCAGACCAGTTCGGAGGTGAGCGGACAACTCCCTGCCGACTATCGCCGGAACATCGGTGACATATTGGCGGCACAGCTGCCGGCTGGGTCGATAACGGGAGCGCCAAAAGACAAGACCGTGGCTATCATCAGCCAGGCGGAAGGCTACAAACGAGGATTCTATACCGGAGTGATGGGCATCTATGACAACGGAGAACTCAATTCTGCCGTTATGATACGTTTCATCGAGCAAGACCAGAGCGGCATGTATTTCAAGGCAGGCGGAGGAATAACCTGGATGAGCGACTGCCGGAAAGAATATGAGGAGGTGATACAGAAGATTTACCTTCCGATGGGGTAGGAATGATTCAGTCACTGTCTGTTCTATCATAAAAATATAATGAAAATGCACTTCGTAGAGACAATAAAGATAAAGGATGGCACAGTCATGGCACTGCCATATCATCAGACAAGGATGGAGAGAACCGTCAGACGCTTCTTTCCCGGCCTTGCCCTTCATGACATGCCCCGCCTCTGCGAAATCATTGACGCAAAGGCAGGCGAAGGAATATTGAAGGCACGGGTGGTGTATGGCGAGAAAGGAGTGGAGACAGTGGAATACGCACCCTACAACATGCGTGAAATGAAGACCCTGCAGGTGGTGGAAGGTGGCGACATAAGTTATGAATACAAAAGCACCGACCGCTCCCGTCTCAATATGCTGGCGGAGAAGAAAGGAAATGCCGACGAAGTGATAATCCTAAAGCACGGACTCCTGACCGACACATCGTTCACCAACATCGCCATCCACGACGGCAACGGATGGATTACGCCACGCTGCCCATTGCTCTATGGCACAAAACGGGCAGCGCTGCTCGACCAAGGTGTCCTCACCGAGGCCGACATCACCATCGGTGACCTTCAGCGGGCAACCCGCGTGAGCCTGTTCAACGCCATGATAGACTTCGGCGCGAGAGAGATTGCCGTTCATGATATAAACACGGAACTGATATGAACCAAAAGATATACAACCTGGAAGAATTTGCCTCACGATATCATCTGAAAGATATATTCGGAGCATACGCCGCCCACTTTGCCGTCACTCGGCAGGAGAGTGGGGACTTTGCCGATATGGTGACGGAGCGTGCGCTTTTCTGCCGTATCTTTCTCGTGAAGCAAGGCAGCTGCCGGATGGTCATCAACGGCAAAGACGGTGATGTGCTGGAACTCGGCGAGGGCAGTATGCTTATGGTCTCGGTCAATGATGTGGCAACGCTCCTGTCTGTTTCTCCAGACATCGACGCGGAATGCGTGCTGGTGGACGAGGAGTTTGTAAGCCAGACATATTGCTTCCGTCTTTCCGCCGACAAATACAAGAGCGTTCTCGATATCTTCCATTTCATACGCGACATCGTGCGCCATCAGCATATCAACAAGATAGAGATGATACGAAGCATGTTCAATGTGCTCAATCTGATTATCGAGGAACTGCCATACGAACAATGTTCCGTGTCGCACGACATCGGCCACAAAAAAGGCATTTATGAGATTTTCCTCCATCATCTATACCGTAATTTCCGCAAGGAGAGACAGATCCGCTTCTATGCCGACAAGCTGAACGTCTCCACCGTGTATCTCTCCAGAATGGTGAAGGAAATCAGCGGCACTACCGTCAACGACCATGCCACATCATTGGTATACAAGGAAATATGCAATCTGCTCACACATTCAGACATGACGATAGGCGAGATTGCCGACTATCTCAATTTCAGCGACCAGAGCGCCCTCTCCAATTTCTTCAAGCAGCGCTCAGGCATGACTCCGCTTGCATATAGAAACAGACAATAGGGGCGGAGAGACCGCAGGGACCTCTGCTCTATGATAGTTTTTTTAACCCAAATCGGTCATTAGGGCTTGCTTGGATTTTGGATTTTTAGAAGAGTGGATTCTGTTTGGCTTAATATATCGTCAAAGATTTTTTCCTATCCCTTCTTCGTAAGTTGGAATGCCAGCCGCTCGTCGCCAGACCAGCAGTGGATAACTCCGCAATAGCTGAACCCCTCGTCGGCAAGCAGATGTTGCATCACGAGATTGTCGCGATGTGTGTCGATGCGGATGTTGTCATAGTGGGTGAGGGCATACTGCAGGGCGGTGTGCATGATGCCCGTTGCTTCGCCCGAACTGGCGATGCGGTGGATGGTGGCGTATGGTTTGTCGTTGGGCCACTCGCCGTCGTAGATGATGTCGTAGGTAGGGTCGGCGCCGCCACGCAGTACGAAAGTAGCCACTATTCTGTCTCCATTCACAATAACGTAGCTGTCTCCGCTGTCAATGTCTTCCTGTAGAAGTTCCTCGCTTGGATATCCTTCTGTCCATTGATTGGGGTTGCCGGCTTCCGCCATGAATCGTCGGGCAATGGCGAATATTTCCTTCAGCCGTGGTATGTCGGCTGTTGTGGTGTGGCGGATGATGCAGTCGTCCGAGTTGCGGTAGTTGAGGCTGTATGTCGTTTTGTTATTCATGAAGGAAGAGGAGACTTTGCCAAATTATTATCTTATGCAAAGATACTTGTTTTTCCCCCTTCTGCAAATTTTTCCAGTCAGTTTTTTGCAGTGTTGTCAAGTTGTAGTATATTTGCATCGATAGACATATTGCCGTATTAGTAGACTCCCGTTTGCTGGATGTCGGCAGAATGCGCAAAATACCAATCAGTACCACATTATTTTGGCGTATGACAGATCGCTACTATACCTTAAATACATTTCGAAAAATCCGACTATTATTCTCTGTGCGCAGCGCAGCCTTCCTGGTTACGTGTGCCATAATCCTGACTCTCATCATGTCGTGCCATAGTTCACCGTCGCCACGCGTCCTCGCCATGAAGCGTGATGCCGCCGACAGTGTGGTAAACGGCATGAAAGACAAAGAACAACTCGACAGCCTGGTGAAAGAAGCTGAAAAGAGCGGCGACTATATGTTGGAGATGAGATCACTCCAGAAGCGGGGACGCTTGTGGCGAGATGAAAACCGCTTCATGAAAGCCATAGCCTGTCATAATCGTGAACTGGAACTCGCAAGGAAACTCGGTGACACCATCGCCACAGTGCAGGCGCTGAACAATATCGGAACGAACTTCAGAAGAATGGGAGTGCTCGACGAGGCAGTGGACTACCACTATCGTGCGTTGCACCTCGGCGACCTGTTCAGTCGGCGAAACGACAAGACGGCAATGAAAAACCGTGTGGTATCCCTCAACGGCATCGGAAACATCAGTCTCACTCTCGGCGACACCGAAACGGCAGACTCTATGTTCCGCGCTGCATTGGAGGGAGAGAAGACACTCGAAAGCCACCTCGGACAGGCCATCAACTACGCAAATATCGGTTCGGTATTCGAAAAGCGAAACATGCTCGACTCCGCATGGGCATGCTACAAGCAGTCGATGCAGCAGAACAGACTCGCCGATTCCGACCTCGGCATATCGCTCTGCTATACCCACTTCGGACGCCTCTTCGAGAAGCAAGGCAGACGGACAGAAGCAATAGCCGAGTATCGCAAGGCATACGAAATAATGGGAACGTCAGAAGACAGGTGGCATGCCATGGAACCATGTCTCGCTCTTGCGGAGATATACATTAAAATCGGCGACGAAAACACGGCGATGACCTATCTCGCCACTGCCGACCGCCTTGCCCATGACCTGCATTCGCTCGAACACCAGGCGCAGATTGCCAAGCTGTACTACGACATCTATGCAAAGAAAGACGACTGCCGGCGCGCTCTTCACTACTACCGGGCGTTTGACCAACTCAGCGACAGTCTGACGAGCGAGAAGAATAATGTTCACATGCAGAACATGCGAGTGCGCTATGAGCATGAGCAGAGGCGTGCCGAAGTGAATGCCCTGAACGAGGAGTATCAAACGGAGAAATCGCTTAAGTGGGTCAGCATTATGGCTGCAGTCCTTTTTTTCGTGCTCGGTGGCGTGACAATGAGTTTCATGCTCTACGCCCTTCGTAACCGTAAGCGCAAGCAGATGGAGCAGCATCAGATGGAGGAGATGAGAATAAGTTTCTTCACTAACATAACACACGAGTTTCGCACCCCTCTCACCGTTATTCTCGGATATTCACGGATGATGGAGGAAGGCAAGGTGCCGGCAGGCGATATGGCAAAGGTGGGAAGTATGGTGTCAAGACAAGGCACGCGACTTCTGTCGCTCATCAACCAGTTGCTCGACATACAGAAGGTGAAGTCGAATATCGGACATCCCGACTGGCATCATGGCGACATCGTGCTCTTCATGGCAAACATCATAGAGAGTCATCTCAATATGGCACACTCCAGACAGATAACCCTGATGTATGCCCCAAAGCAAAAGAAGATGATGTGTGACTTCGTGCCAGACTATGCCCAGAAGGTGTTGTGCAACCTTCTGACAAATGCCATAAAGTTCTCCAAGGAGGGCGGACAGGTGCTTGTGGCGCTTGAGGTGGAGAACGACATGCTGATCCTGCGCATTGCCGACTATGGTAGCGGTATACCGGAAAATGAGCAGCAGCATATCTTCGAACCCTTCTATCAGACAGAGAGCGACAAGAAGGCCATCGGGTCGGGAGTGGGACTGGCCCTCGTGAACCAGATAGTGAAAACCCTTGGCGGCAGCATAACGCTCGACAGTAAGGTGGACGTCGGTTCGGTATTCACTGTAAACGTGCCCGTCAAGGCCCCGGCGGGTGTTGACGTGAAGCCGCTTGAGTCACTCGGAACAATCCCTGACGACATGCTGCTTGGAGCAAATACTAAAACAGGTGGCAATAACGGAACTTCCGGTTGTGGAGAGGATAATAATCCTGTGGCAGGCGACAAGAGTGATGCCCTCGTGGATATCGGTGCGAATAGTCATGATATGGATGATGATGGTGGTGATGTGGCTGACGGCAGTTCTGCTGACACCCGTCAGCTCGTGCTCATCGTGGAAGACAATGCCGATGTGGCGGAATACATGACAATGCAGCTTAAGGCAAGATACCGCCTCGTGTTGGCACGTGATGGTGAGGAGGGACTGCGCATTGCCACGGAGACGGTGCCCGACATCATCATTACCGATCTCATGATGCCACGCATGGATGGCTACGAACTGTGTCAGAGAGTGAAGGAATCGGAGGTGCTCAACCACATTCCTGTCATCATCGTCACGGCGAGGACAACCCAGAAAGACAAGCTGCGCGGACTGCAGATCGGCGTTGATGCGTATATATATAAACCATTTGATGCTGAAGAACTATCCGTAACTGTCGGCAACCTGCTGGAGAAACACCGCTTGCTGCGCCTGCGCTATATGCAGGCGCCAGCCGACGACAAACAGGCTGCAGTGGAGACGCTGCCGCCTTGCGACCGCGTGTTCCTCAATAGGGTGGATGTCGCAGTGGACGAATTGATGGCGACGGACCTCTCCGTAGACAGTGTGGCTATAGCCCTATGTATGAGTCAGCAGCAGTTGCGCCGAAAGCTCAATGCCGTGTCGGGCGACACACCGATGGCATATTTCCGCAAGCGCCAGATGCAGAAAGCCAAAGATATGCTGGACAACCGCGATGACATGTCGATCAGCGAGATAGGAATGAAGTGCGGCTTCTACGATATGTCGCATTTCACAAGAATCTTCAAGCAGGTGGTAGGAATAACACCGTCGCAGTATCGCAAGAAAGCATAACCCCCCAAACGGTCATTATGCCGTTTGGGGATAAAATCCGCTCTTCTGAAAAAAACACAATCCAGGCTGGCCATGATGACCGATTTGGGATAAAAAACTCTTGTACATTTTTTACAAATCCTTGTAAATATCTATCAATAACCCAATTTTGTAAGAAATTGGCTATTTTTTGTAATTTATATCCAAGTCCTTTTTCTGATTTTTCTTTTCCTTTGCAGTGCGAATCAACCTCAATGAGGTCTTTGATGAAGACTGTGGGGCATATCTCGCCAGGAGTATTCCTGTCATACAGATTGTGCACCTCAAATATATATTGCATCTTTGATGTGTGGATTGCAATTCAGGGACAGACTTAACTGATGCCATACAAATGGCAATCAATCTGATATTCTAACGAAAAATAGAATGATATGAAAACAAACGACCGGCCCTCGACCAACAGCAGTGACCAGCCCTCAACCAACAAACTTATAGGGTGTACAACTGGAAAGACAGACCAGCGTATTGCTAATGAAACAGACCACTGCATTACTGACGAGACAGACCATTGTATGGCTGTCAAGTCTGACTGCAGTATGGCAGACAAGACATTGAGTGAGACAGACAAGACATTGAGTAAAACAGACAAGACTACACAACCCTCGACCAACCAAGGCAGCCGATTCTCTTACGATCTTGTAGATGGGATGATAAAAGACCATCTGGCAAGCATCCACAGAGGATGACGGCAAGACAAGGGGATGAAAGAAAGATGAAATGACAACAATCCCCAAACATGACGACTTTATCCAGACTTATGAATTGTTACGTTAAACGGTTTGATGACCGATTGTGGTAAATGGTTTGATGACCGATTTGGGTTAAATGGTTTGCTGACCGTTTTTGAGATTATAAGAATAGTGGTCTTGATTTCCCAATTGAAGAAATCAAGGCCACGAATGTTCCTTTGCGAAAATTCCCCCCTGGCGTGGGGAATGTATCCCCACATTAGGGGGTACTGTTCCCCACGCTGTGGGGAAAATATGAGACCTATGGCTTGTCTTGTTCCTATTTCATGCAAGCCTTGAAGATTTCGAGGATATCCTGTTCCATGAGAGGAGCCCATGCCTTGTCGAGACCTTCATTGTCTGCCACGTGTTTCGCCATTTCAGCAAGGCGGCTGTCGTCGATGCCGACCTCAGGCAGAGTCATCGGGATGCCGATGTTGCGATAGAAGTCATGTATTGCCTTGATTGAAGCCTCTGCGTTTTCAGCTCCAAACACGTTCTTGCCGAACTTCTCGATGCGCTCCACCACCTGGTCGTGCAGTTCGCCTGTAGAGTGGTCGAGGATATGTTTCATCCAACGTGGCGTCACGATGGCAAGACCCTCCCCGTGGGTGATGTCGTAGTATGCCGACAGAGCGTGCTCCATGGCGTGCATAGGCCAGCCGCTCGGACTGTTGCCGAGACAGTAGATGCCGTTGCAGCCAAGAGTAGTGGCATAGAATATCTCAGCCCTGGCGTTGTAGTTCTGTGGATCTTCCAATACAATCTTCACGTTCTTCACGAGCGACTTCACGGCGCCCTCCATGAAAGCGTCGTTCATGTCGATGTGGTCGCCACAGAAATACGACTCCATGATGTGGTTGATGCAGTCGGAAACGCCTGCCAACGTCTGTTTCACAGGCAGTGTGAAGGTATATGTAGGGTCGATGAAGCTCACTGCCGGGAATACGAGTTTTGAGAAGTATGCCAGCTTGTCGTTTGTCTCAGTGCGCGATATCACTCCGCCCATGTCATATTCACTGCCGGTAGCAGCCATGGTGATAATGTCTACGATGGGCACTGCTGCCGTTGTGGGCTTGCGTCCGCAAACGATGTCCCATGCCTCCTCCACATTGTCCGTCACCTTAGTCTTGAGCGTTCCGGCAACACCGGCTATAGCCTTAGTGCAGTCGAGCACCGAACCTCCACCCACGGCGAGTATCACATCGATGTCGTTGTCCTGACACATGCGCACACCGTCAAGCACGCTGGGGTTGAACTTGGGATTAGGCTGTATGCCGCCGAGCTCGAACACCTGCTTGTCTGTCAGTGTATCCTTCACCAGGTCATAAAGACTCTTGTCGTGTCCGGGAGCGGTGCGTTTGATGCTGCCGCCGCCATAAGTGATGAGTACACGTTTTCCATACTGGTTCATTACGCTTGCGAGTTTTTCGCTTACTACACCCCTGCCGAAGATGAGGCGTGTGGGTGTCTGATAATCAAAATTGACCATAGCTCTTTGATTTAAAAAAGGTTGTTTATACATTGTCGTTGTAGATGGCAATCTTTATCACTCCGTCCTCCTTGTTTTCGAATATGCGGTATGCCTCTTCTATCCTGCTCAGCGGGAAGCGGTGGGTGATGAGAGGTGTGGTGTCGATCTTGCCTTGCTCGATGAGCTGCAGCACTTCCTCGCAGTCGCATCCGTCCACGCCGCCAGTCTTGAACGTAAGATTCTTGCCATACATGTCGGGTAGTGGCAGCACCTGTGGCTCGTCGTATAGTGCCACTACGGTTACGATGGCGTTAGGACGGGCGCATCGCCAGGCGAGCTGGAACGTATGTTTGCCTCCAGCCACCTCCAATACCCTGTCGGCACCTCCGTGGTCGCTGTTTTTCATCACGAACTCCTCACACTCTTCCGGTGTCGTTACCATCACTTCCGGATAATGAGCCTTTACGAATGTCTGTCGCTCTTCCGACTGTTCGCACACGATGATGCGCTTTGGCTTTTTCAGCATCACGCTCAGCAGTGTGCAGATGCCTGTCGGACCGGCACCGATGATGAGCACGGTGTCCTCTTCTGTTATCTCACTGATGCGTGCAGCCCAGTAGCCTGTTGCCAGTACGTCGCCCACGAAGAGAGCTTGCTCGTCGCTCACGCTGTCGGGAATGCGGTTCAGTCCCTGTGTAGCCAGCGGCACACGCACATACTCCGTCTGTCCGCCGTCGATGCGGCAGCCCAGTGCCCATCCGCCGTGTGGCGAGGTGCAGTTGTTCACGTAGCCATGCTTGCAGTAGAAACATTCTCCGCAGAACGTCTCCACATTCACCGTCACGCGGTCGCCGGCTTTCAGTCCCTTCACTGCCGTTCCTGTCTCTTCCACTATTCCCACCATCTCATGTCCCACGGTGATGCCAGGCACCGCCCTTGGCACGCTGCCATGCTTGATGTGCAGGTCGCTCGTACAGATGCTACCCAGCGTCACTCTGACGATGGCGTCGGTGGGGTCCTGTATCTTGGGTTTCGGTTTGTCAGTCATGGCAAACCTTCCTTTCTCAATGTATGTATATGCTTTCATGTTATTGTTGGTAGTTTATGTTATATAGACAGAGGGTCAGAAGACGGTGTGTCACTTCCTGCCCTTTGTGGCGAAGTATTTCCATAGCGGTGCTGCCATCATAGCCTGATGAAACTCGTCGTTCATGAGCATGCGTACCACTTCGTCCTCGTCCAGTAGCACGACCTTGATGTCTTCCGACTCTTCGAGATGCTGGGTGGAAAGTCTTTCCACCCCTGTGGCAAGGTATGTATGACTGTAGTTGGTGCAAGCCCCGGCATTGGGACTAATGGTCATCAGCTTCGACCATTCGCCGCCGCCATATCCCGTCTCCTCATAGAGTTCGCGCCTGGCAGCCTCCATCGGGTCTTCGCCTTTCTCCACGCATCCCGCCGGAATCTCTATTGCCGTGAGGTGCTGGGCATGGCGGTATTGGCGCTCCATGAGGAATTTCCCTTCTTTGGTTATCGCTATGACATTGCAGAACTCTGGATATTCCAGAACGTAGAAATCCTGTATCTCAGCGCCAGTAGGCAGTTTCACATGTTCGCGCCTTGCCGTGAGCCAAGGCTCTCTGAAGAGGTATTCGCTCTCTATCACCTCCCATGCCATAGGGTCTTTGTCTTGTTTCATGATTTCTGATATTTCATTTGATTAGGAAAGGTGTCCATTGGAGGCATACGATTCCTAATTTCTTCATATCCTTTCGTATTGTAGATTTTATATGTCTTGATAATTTCTGTCTCTTCGTCTGTTCTATCTCTTCATGTCCTTGTCCACCATTGCACATACACAAGAGTCAGACCACACGTTCTCTGCCGTCTCTATCATGTCGATGATGGTATATATCGGCAGGATGATACCCATGATGCCGATTGGCGCATTCACTCCCGACATCAGCGAGAGGGTGAGGAAATAGCAGCCCATAGGCACTCCGGCATTGCCCACCGCCGACAGCACGGAGATGAAGAGCCAGAGAATCATCGTTGTCAGCGGCAGCTCCATTCCGCCGTTCTGCATCAGGAACAGGGAGGTGACGAGGATGAACGCCGCACAGCCATTCATGTTGATAGTGGTGCAGATAGGCAAGACGAAGCGTGACACCTTGCTCGACACTCCCATCCTCTCTTCTGCCGTCTGCATGGTGACAGGCAGCGTGGCAGCCGAACTCTTGGTGAATAGAGCCATCAATACCGCCGGCATCATGCGGCCGAGGGTGCGGAAGGGGTTGATGCCCCTTGCCAGAAGGAACAGGGGCAGTACGATGAAGAACTGTATCACGTTGCCACCCAATATCACCGCCACGTATTTTCCGAGCGATGCCATCACGATGCCTGCCGAGAACTGTGCCGAAAGCTGTGCTGCAAATGCCACGATGCCAAGTGGCAAAGCCCATATCAGACCGTGGATGAGCATGAAGAGCAGGTCTTGCAGACCGAACAGTCCCTTCACCACCACCTCCTTCTTGTCATTTTGTGGCATCTTTGCCAATGCAATGCCCACGGCAGCAGCCAGCATGAGGATGGAAAGCACGTTGCCGTCGGCAAACGGTTTCACTATGTTGTTGGGAATCACACCCAATATGTGGTCATAATAAGATGTCTCGCCCAGGTTCTGAGGCACGTCAGCCATACCGCTCTGCACCAGAGCCGCCGGCAGGTTGCCGGGAGCAATGACATTGTAGAGCACCAGTCCCACGGCGGCAGCGGCAAATGTGGTGAGCAGCGTGTAAGTGATGGCATGCCTGAAAATCTTTCCCGTGTCGGCCTGATTGCCGAGCGAGGCGAGAGTCGTCATCACCGCCAGGGCTATCGTCGGCACCGCCAGGAGCTGGAACAGACGGGTATATACCGTAGCGATGAAGTTCATCAACCCGTTGAGCCATGCTATGCCCAACATTCCCAATGCTGCACCGACTACCAGTGCACCGATCCAAAGCAACAGCTGCTTTGTCTGCTTCTTGTTGTTTTTTCCTTTTGCTATATTGTTCATGGTGTTATTAGTATTCAGGTTTGTTATAACTTACGCTCTTTCAAATCCTTTGTATTGTATGACCGGCGGTCCGTCATGCGAACAGCTCATTCTTCTTTCTGTCACGGCAGAGCGGTTCGAGATGCGCCACAAGCATGTTGAGGCGTTCCCCGATACCCCTTGCCTGTACCGGACATACAGCTACGCATCGCATGCAGCCGATGCAGAGTCCGTTGTCGTTGCCTCTCAGATTGTCTGGAGAAATAGCTCCGGCAGGACATTCGCTTGCGCAGGTTCCGCAGCCCGTGCAGTTGTCATTTGCTGTGGGGTAGGGACCCTTGCAGCCCTGCTTGTATGGTCGGTTGCCCGGCAGGGAGAGAGGTGCATACTCTCCATCCCCTTTGATCTTGCGGAGTATGTCGGCGGCAAACGAAGCCAGTTCGTTGGCGTCTTCGGCATCGGGGCGGCCGGAGCCATACATGCGGCAGATACTGTGTTCGGCGATGGCGGCAATGGCAGCCACCACACGGAATCCTATGCCAGTTGCCACATCCTGCATCTCCACCAGAGCGTCTTCGTAAGCCCTGTTGCCATATACGGCAATGATGACACACCGTGCCCCGTTAGCCTCGATGCCCTTCAGCCTCTCCACAGCCATGGCAGGCACACGGCCGGCATATACGGGCATGGAGATTACCGTCAGGTCGTCGGTGTGGATACCGGGGAGTTTCAGGTCCTCTTTCTTTGTGCAGAGTTCTGTAGTGACACACTCCCCGCCAAGTCCTTTGCACAGCAGTTCGCCCACGCGGCGTGTTCCACCTGTGGGACTGAATGTTATGTTGTGAATTGTCATTCTGGCTCTTATCCTTTTATAGCGTTTAATATCTGTTCAGCATGAATCTTTGTCTTGATTTCCTTTGGAGTGAAGATTTTCTCTATAATTCCGTTTTCGTCAACGAGATATGTGGTGCGCAGTATGCCGATGGTCTTCCTTCCGCATGTCACCTTTTCTCCCCAGCATCCCAGCTCCTGCAGCAGAGTGGTCTCCGTGTCGGCGATTAGCGGGAACTGCAAACCGTGAGCGTCGGCAAACTTCTTCTGCAGTGTCTGTTTGTCTTTGCTCACACCGATGATTTCATATCCGGCGGCTGCCAGTTCCTCTTTGTGTGCCTGCAGCGAACAAGCCTCTGCGGTGCATCCGCTTGTGTTAGCCTTTGGATAGCTGTATATCACCAGTTTCCTGCCGCGATAGTCGCTTGCCTTTATCTCTCGTCCGTCCTGGTCGATGCCAAGAACCTCTGGTATTCTGTCTCCGATATTCATAATGATTTTGATTTATATTATTGTCAGGTTTAATCTTATCCTTTTATTATAACATGCAAATATAATAAAATGTATTGATAGCCCGTGATAATATTTAAAAAGTTAACAGAATACCATTCATTTTTGTTCTCCTTTTGATGATTGAATAATTATGGCAGGCTTTTATGAATATTCAGCTCCGGCATTTGTTCGATAACTCGATACCAAATTCAAGGATTATCGGATGCGTCGCAAAAGCAGTTTTCTCGTTATTTTGTTTCATTTTCTTTCTTTTGTTTTGAAAAATAATTGTACTTTTGCGATTGGATAATTTGGTGGATTGTATCTAATACATAAAACCGATGCATCCATGTCTCCGTTCACGCCGAGCCTTTTGCGGGTTTTATGCCTGTAAACAAAGGAGGTTGGGTGGGTAAAGAGGCATGACATAATTAAGGCGTTTACTTGACGCTCTGTTTGAGATAGTCTGAAATCTTGCAACTTCCAGAATCTAAGTCTTGAACGTAGCAACGGTAGATGCCCCGGGTGTGATTATATCATTCCCGTGTGGTTCACTGCAAGCCACCATTGTACCCATTTGGGCGCAATGCGTGTTTGTGTATATAAACCTCACGGCGTGGATTTTCATATCGGCGTGGGCTCTGACGTTGTCTGTTCGACTTAGATAGGCAATGCAAGAGCCTCAGACTATGGAATAGACAACAGGTAGGTTCTCCACGCTTTTTTGTGCCATAAATCAGAATGCTAACCCTACATTGTTCGGGAGAAGGCAATGTGCTAATAGATGGCTATTTATGGCTACAGGACACTTGTATATTAATACTCGCGACGAACTTATTCGCCTTGACTGCTCCAAGATTGTTTATATGGAGGGTGACGGCAACTATACCAATATAGTACTTGCCAACAAACAGAAAGTATCGGTTTGCATGAATCTCAGTCACATGCAGCAGTTCATTTCCGAGAGCTTGCGTGAGCGTGCCTCCATTTTTGCACGCATCGGCAAGCGTTTTATCGTCAATCTCAACTTTATATATAAGGTGCAGCCCTTGCTGCAAAGCCTCGTTGTGACGGATGGAGTTCACTTCACCTTTCAATTAGGTATCTCGAAGGAAGCCCTGAGGCAATTGAAGGACATCCTTGTAGGACGTGTACCCAACAAGACATCTGTAAACGTGGGATAATATCATGGCTATGGAGATTATTATAGGAAGAGAAGAAGGAGCACGCCGTTTGCATTGTATCGCTGGCGGTCGTGAGTTCAACGTAGGACAGGCTGGCATGGTGCCGTTGTCCGTCAGTAGGCGGCATTGCAAGATTACTGTCAATGGCGGCAATATCACTATCGAAAACATCAAGGCGCAAAACGTTACTTATGTCGATGACAACCAGATATTCAGCAAGAGTATCTCACCGACGAGTCGTGTGCAACTGGGTGAGGAAAAATTCCTTGTACCCTTACAACAGATATTGCAAATGGTAGGTGCTGCGCCTACCACTACCCCTGCACCGCAGAAAGAAGTGCCGACATACTCGCTCAAGCCATTGGAGAGAGTTTGGAAAGAATACGATGACCGCAGAATGGAGATACAGAACAATGCCGCCAAGTCAGCCAACAGACAACGCTTACAAGGCATACTCTCCATGCTTGGTGTGTGCATCGGCCTTATTCCCGGGATGGATTCAACATTGCGAATCATTATCGTTGTCGCAGCCTTGTCCATCGCTGTATATTTCTTCATAAAGGGAAGTGTTGGTGCTACAGTTCAGCAACAGTTGCACGACCTTGACGAGGAGTATGCCAAGAAATACAAATGTCCCAACCCAAAGTGTGGAAAACCATTCGGAGCCATTCCTTACAGGAACATAGAGTACAACAAACAGTGTTTTGCCTGCGGTTGCAAATACACCCACTGACATTTCGTACAGCAATCGGGGTGTTTGCTACAGGATGCCGATTTTCTCATGGCACTGAGAGAAATGCACCTTAATTTTGCAGCATAAAACAATTATTTACGAACTTTAAAAGCTATCGGTATGAATAACGAAGAGACAATCGTCATGAAGCCTCAGACCGACAACAAGGCTGAACAGGCACAGAATGTAGAGACTATGGAAAAGAAGTCGAACAAGTGTAAGAAGGTCGCAGCAACTGCTGCCGCCGCAGTGATGGGTGGTGTCGTGGGCAGTGGCGCAACATACGCCGCAACGACCATGCTCCACGACAAGGAAGCCGAGGAGCAGAAACCTGAAGCACAGACTACGGAAGAATCTGTTGTCGCTGCAGCGGAAGAACCGCAAAAGGAGCAGCAAACAGAAGCCCCGAAAGAGGAAGAAGTTGCAGTAAAAGTGGATGCAGCAGAAAGTGCAGAACCTGACTACACGGGTGCCCATCATGCCGACCCAGTGACTCCTAATCCAGAAGCGCATGCCGCCGTTGACGAGACAAGCAATAGCGACACCAACGAGGTGCAAGTGTTGGGAGTGTATGAGGCGCAGGGCGAGAATGGTCAGACCATGCAAGCTGCCGTACTGACCAACGGTGAGGACGTGGCCGCTGTCATTGACGTCGATGGAGACGGTGTGGCAAACGTACTTGTTGTTGACGAGAACCATAATCAGCAGATTGACGAAGGCGAGGTCTATGACTTGTCCAACGACCACGTACAGATGTCAGACTACCAAGATGCTTATCTTGCCCAACAGCAGGAGCAGATGCAGCAAGAGCATGACACGTTTGCCTACAATGCCAGCGATGATCAGCAAGACTATAACAATGATGTTGATCCGCAATATGTATAAAATGGCTAAGCATACACTGTTGACGTTGCTCTTAGCTTTGTTGCCTGTGGTATGCCAAGCCAAGATATACTTGTTGTCAGTTGGTATCTCCGATTACCCTGGCAAACAAAACGACCTCCGTTTGCCGCACAACGATGCCGCCACGATGCAATGGCTATACAAGCAGAACAGTCAGGCAAAGGTTTGTCTCTTGATGAACGACAAGGCAAAGGTGGCAACTGTCAAGAAAGCACTTCAGAATATGGCTGCATTGGCAAAGGAAGACGACATCGTTGTGATGTTCTTCAGTGGTCATGGTGTAAAGGGAGGCTTCGTCTGCTACGACGGTTTCCTCTATTACAACGACATCTACTCGGCGATGGGTGCTTGCAAGAGCAGGAACAAGATGATATTCGCCGATGCTTGTTTCTCTGGTGCTATGCGACAGGAGAACTCATCTTCCCCAAATGGCAGCAACCATAAGGACAGTAACGTGATGCTCTTCCTCTCTTGCCGCAGTAACGAGAAGTCGATAGAGACCCCGAAGATGACCAACGGCTTCTTCACCTACGCCTTGCAACATGGCTTGCGAGGCGGTGCCGACACCAACAAAGACCGCATCATCACGGCGAAGGAACTCTTCGACTATGTGAGTGCTAAAGTGAAAAAGGAATCCAATAATCGCCAGCATCCCGTGATGTGGGGGAAGTTCTCCAACAATATGCCGGTGATGAAGTGGTAAACCATATATATATAATGTGTAACGATGAATGAGATTAAGATAAAATGTCCTACTTGTGGCAAGGTGCTGCGCTTGCAGGATGCCCCGAACATCAATGCGGCATCCTTCACTTGTCCCGTGTGTGAGGAAAAGCACGTCGTGGGCAAGTGCCAACGGTATGTGGAACAGCCGAAGCCGATGGTTTCTTCGGGCGATGAGACCCGATATGGCGGCGCTTCTGCCCGGCAGGGAGACGATGAAACAAGGATCGGTTCACAACCTCAATGTGGTGGCAGTGATGAAACAAGAATAGGCTCCGCTTCAAGCCCTGCGGTCGGTGTACTTATGGACAACATGGGCAGGACGTATCAATTGCGTCTGGGCATCAACACCATAGGGCGCAAGGCTGCCTCATCCCCGGCTTCCGTGCAGATAGCAACAGACGACCGCACCATGAGCCGCAGTCATGCCGTGATAGATGTGAGCCATGCTGGAGGGAAGACTATCCACATCTTGAGAAATGGAGCAAACAAGAATCCGTCTTTTCTGAACGGCTCACTCATCGGACAGCATGACCAACTCATCCTAAACAACGGCGACCGCATCAAGATGGGCAACACAGAAATGACATTCAAAATATAAAGGCGTATGAAATACAAGATTAAAGCATACAACCTGCAGGAACTCGGGCAAAGGCAGAATCAGGAAGATTCCCTTTTCCCTGCATTGGGTAAGTCAACGTCCGATGACCGTCTGTTTGTCCTCTGCGACGGAATGGGAGGACACGAAAAAGGTGAGGTGGCATCGGCTACGGTCTGCGAAACCATCAGCGGTACCATCCTTTCCGAATGGAATCCCAATGAGGCATTGAGTGATGAACTTTTCTTGCAAGCTCTTAGCGCAGCCTATGACGCATTAGATGCTAAAGACAACGGCGAGGAGCGCAAGATGGGAACAACCCTCACCTTCCTCTGTCTTCATACCAATGGTGCTACCGTGGCACATATCGGCGACAGCCGTGTCTATCAGTTGCGCCCGGCATCCAAGAAGTCGCCTGCTCGCATCGTGTTCCGTACGCAAGACCATTCGTTGGTCAACGACCTCGTGAAGATTGGCGAGATAACTGAGGAAGAGGCGAAGCACCATCCGCAGAAGAACGTCATTACCCGAGCCATGCAACCATGCCAAGAACATAGGGCAAAAGCAGACATTGCTCATCTCACCGACATTCAGCCAGGCGATTACTTCTACATGTGTTCAGATGGTATGTTGGAAGAAGCCTCAGACGAAAATATCCTCAACATCATCACCAAACCGAGCGTTACCGACGAGCAAAAGCTGGAAATGCTCCGTCAAGTGACCGAGGACAACAAGGACAACCACACGGCACATCTTATACATATAAATAAGGTGGAAGGCAAGGTGTCAATTGCCTCAAACGAAGCATCCCACTTTTCCGCAAAAGGCACATGGATTACTCCTGAATTTGACAATCCGAAGAAGAAACGGAAAGTGTGGCCATGGATTGTGGGTATTGCTATCGTTGCGGTAATCGCTGACGGAATATCGTTCTTCATTTGTGGTGGAAAGAACAATGGTGCAGAAGTGGTTACCACGGATAGTATCAAATCGGATTCTGTAAAGGTTCAACCAATAGAACAGAAAGATGATACGCTGAAAAAAGACACGGCAAAGCATCGTCCTGTTACAAGTCTGCACCACGATGTTGTTCAGAAGAACAAACCTTTGAAAGACGAAAAGGACGGCAAAGACAAACTGAACCCAACTAAAACAGAACAACCTGCTGCTAAAAAAGACAAGGAAGAGACTGATGTTGTCAATAAGTTTGTCAAGCCATCACAATCCACAAAGGAGGGAAAAGGCAAAACAACCAACCCTAACGAAAAGAAAATTTAGCCATGCAACAACTGATTATAGGAACCCTCCTACGTGGAGGGTCATACAAAATAGAGAAAGTCCTCGGACAAGGATATGACTGGTCATATGCATCGTATGCCCCAATCGTCTACGGACTTATATAATCGCTAATTATATTTTAAGAATATGGAAGAAGAATTGAAAAATAAAATTAGGGAACTCTATCAACAACTGAAAGAGGAAGAAAAAGGAAGATATGTTCCAGGAACTGGATTTAGATATTTTTTGCCTCCTGATAGTTCTTCGTATTATATGATAGCTTCAAAGATATTGGACTGTGCAAGAACATTATGCTCTATTAGTGGCAAGTATCAGATAAACGAGTTGGCACACACAATAACAAAAGATGTAGAATGCATCAGAGATTATAAATTTGATTATGACAGAAACTCAAATAAACCAAAACAAAAAAGCCTTGATGGATTGGTTTGTATGATGCGTAATACAACTGGTCATATATATAGAGACTTTGTGGCTTATTTGGAATAATCTATGGCCCCCATTTTCTACTAGGGAATTCTCTTGAATGGGTAGATGAACATGGGAAAATAAAAGTATTGATTATTGTTATAGCTCTTGGAAAAATATATGGTAAAGACATGCTCAAGTACTTCTTTCCAAGTCCTAAGTAAGAACAAAAAATTGAGAACCTGAAGATATCAAGGCTAAATTAGATAGCGTAAATACAACTCATAATTATATGAAACAGAAACTACACATCCTTACCGTAATCGCAGTAATCCTGATGGGATTGACTGCTTGTCAGAAATCAACTAAAGAACAGTTGGTCGGAACTTGGCATTATGTCAAGACCATGACCATTGATGGTAATACGGTTAGAATTGAGGGTGCTGATACGAATGATGAAGACGGCACTTATTCTAGTGTGGCAAACGCAGTCTATACGTTTGACACAGAGATTGAAGGCGTTAGCGTCCAAATAAAGATGGGCGTTAGCTTTAAGGGGACCGGAGAATGGACGGTGAACGACAAGGAGATTGTTACCACTCCGACATCTGCAGGGGTAAAAGTGACAAGTATGAGAAGCTACGACCCATCTGACGGCTCATTCATAGGAGAACTCACGGGTAACGAATTAAAAGAATACTCAAATGAATTTGCGGACGATCTGAAAGAGGGACTTCTTGAAGCATCAACCGAACAGATACTTGTGCTGCAAGAGAACAAGTATGTTGCGGAATCGACGGATGAGGACGGAGGGAAGACAACATGCACTTATAACAGATTAAAATAAAATGGGTAAAGACAATTCATCACTTCCTGCCGGTACTGTCCTGAAAGGGAAATACCGAATAAAGAGCCACCTGTCTTCGGGTGGCTTCGGGAAGACGTATCTTGCCGTGCATGGTTCTCGCAACACAAAGGTTGCCATCAAAGAGTTCTTTATGAACAGTGCAAATCAGCGTGAAGCTGACGGTGTGACGGTAAGTGTTGACAGAACTAAGGAGAATGCCGACGCTTTTAGTTCCCAGCTTGCAAAGTTCAAGAAAGAATACGAACGGCTCAAACTTATTAACAACGTCCATGTGGTGAAAGTGCATGAATGTTTTGAGGAGAACGGCACTGCATACTATGTGATGGACTTTGTGGAGGGCGATGACTTGATGGGAAGACTGAAACAACGGAGAACACCGTATGCAGAGAAAACGGTACTGGGGTATCTAAAACAAATCCTTGACGGTCTTGCTGCCATACATTCCGCTGGTTTATTACATCTTGACATAAAGCCATCTAATATCATGGTAGATGCGCATGGCTATGTGAAATTAATAGACCTTGGTGCAAGCAAGGATTACATGCGAGGCGTTGGAGCAACGGTTCTTACGGGTTTGGCAAGAACAGACCGCTATGCACCGCCGGAACAAATAGATGGCAGCTATGACAAATTGGGACCATGGACAGACTTCTATGCTCTTGGCGCCACCATATATTATCTGCTTACTTGCAACGAGATTCCTACATGGACGGAACTCAACGAGGACAAGTCAAACGACAAGCGAAATTCACTTCCAATGTCAGACATATCCGAAGAGACGAAAAGGCTTGTCGCATGGTTGATGAATACGGACAGGGAGAAACGTCCTCGTAGTGTTTCGGAAATACTGACGAGGATGAACTCAAAGGAAAAGGCAGGTTCATCGTATGGTGAGGCAACCGTGCTTTCCGATGACACAGAAGAAGGAACGGTTGTTGTGGAAAAGCCAAAGGCACGGCAGCTGTCAAATATTTCTCAACAGAGCGAGTTCACTTGTCTTTCACCCGACAGTAACAACGTCCCAAGGCAAAATTTTACGCAAGAACCTGAGCCAGAGTTTAGCTTTGTCGGATGCCTGTATATTCTGATTGCTATTGCGATAGTAGTGTGCGTTGTAAAATTTTTATTCTTAATTTAAATATTTAAGATTATGAAGGATAGACTGAAAGGAATTGGTGCAGTATTGCTGGTACTTTGTATCGGTTTGGGCAAAGTTGCGAAAGTTGCTGAAAGAAGCGGCAACAAAGCAACTCAAGAAATGGAAACAGTTGTAAAGAAGGCATCAAAAGTAGTAAACGAGGCGACGACTAAAATGTCTGAAAGCCCCAATGTTCAACGTGGAGTCATCATAGGTGGAAGCAGAGCCGTGCAGAATGCTACTCGAAGCAATGCTCAAACAACGTCTCAGCCACGAATGCTCACATGTCCACGTTGTTACGGAAGAGGAAATGTGCAGGGCAACGACGGATATGTCTATAGCTGCAGCCGTTGCAATGGCACAGGAAGGATATTCGTAAAATAAATAGTGAAATGATAGAATCAAGACTACGCATAGGCACATTGATACACGGTACTTACCGCGTGGAGGATTACTTGTCCTCAGGTGGCTTCGGCAATACATACGTGGTGCGGAATGTCGAGTTCGACGAGGTGTATGCCTTGAAAGAGTTTTATATTAAGGGCGTATGCCAACGTGATGGTGCCAGCATATCAATAAGTGTTAGCAATGCCGAAAATAAGGAGTGCTTCGCGCAGCAACGAGAAAAGTTCAAGAAAGAGGCGCGGCGTATACGAAGTCTGAACAATGAACATATAGTGAAGGTGCATGATTTATTTGAAGAGAATGGTACCGCATACTATGTTATGGATTTGGTAGACGGTGAGAGTCTGAAGGACCGTCTCAAACGCACTAACCAAGCATTGACAGAAGCAGAGGTAAACAATTTGCTACCGCAGATACTCAATGGTCTAAAGACTATTCATAACCAAGGAATTTGGCATCTAGATATTAAACCTGCCAATATAATGGTCGACAAACACGGCATTGTGAAGTTCATTGACTTTGGTGCCAGCAAACAGCAAAGTAGTGCTGGTGGTGCAACAACGAGTGCGGGTATCTGCTACACTATGGGCTATGCTCCGGGTGAACAGATGGCGCAAACGTATGAGGATTTTGGTCCTTGGACGGATTTTTATGCCTTAGGCGCAACACTATATAAACTTCTCACGTTGCAGGATCCGCCGTCTGTCACAAAGGTTTCTGATGACGAGACAGAAGATAAACATGAAGCGTTGCCTATGCTAGGATTGTCAGACAAAACAAGGCAATTAGTTATATGGATGATGCAAGATAAGCGTAAAAAACGTCCTCAGAATGTAAATGAAATTTTGAAGTATTTGTTAAATGTCGATAACTTTGATGAATCCATTCCTTTGAGTTTGAATACTAATCAAGAAAGTACAATATTGATGACATCGCAAACGTTGTCGAAAGTCGACAATGGCGATATGACTATTTTGAAATCAGATTATGAGAGAAACAAGGAAGATGTTATTGCTTTTTTTGTAAATGGAGTATCTTTTAATATGGTCAAAGTTGAAACCGGAAGTTTTATGATGGACACCTTAGAGGACTTCGGAAAACCGGTTGTTAGTACAGATCAATTCAAGTTGCCGCACAAAGTAACAATTTCAAATGCATATTATATAGGAGAAACTGTTGTTACGCAAGAACTTTGGATAGCTATAATGGGAAATAATCCATCGTATTTTAGAAATGACAAAAAGCCTGTAGAATGTGTGTCATGGAATGATTGTCAAATCTTTATATCTAAGCTAAATGAAGTAACTGGCAATAAATTTCGTCTACCTACAGAAGCAGAATGGGAGTTCGCTGCACATGGCGGAAATGATTCTCATAATTATAACTATAGTGGAAGTAATAACTTATCGAATGTAGCTTGGTTTGATGACAATAGCGGAGAAGAAACTCACGAAGTGGCAACCAAAAAGTCAAATGAACTTGGAATATATGACATGAGTGGAAATGTATGGGAGTGGTGCTCAGATTGGTTTGGTGATTATAGTTCCTCTGATCAACTGAATCCACAAGGTCCTATGTATGGCAAACGCAAGGTTGTCCGTGGAGGGGACTATGGCTCAGATTCAACTTTCTGTGAAGTTAGATTTCGTTTTGCTTCTCAGTTACCAGATAAAAGAGGGAAAGACATTGGCTTACGCCTTGTTCTTTCTGCATAAAACACAATAAGTTTAGAGAAGAAAAGGCCTAATGGCAACGAGAAACCTGCACATTAAGTGATACAGGCCAATCCGAGATATTGACATTAAGGCAAATAGAAGAAGTTTTTAACTTATGCAAACTTTACACCCCAATACCCTCCTTCAAGGAGGACGGTACAAGATAATCAAGACGCTCGGACAGGGCGGCTTTGGCATTACATACTTGGCTCTTCAAATTGGACTGGAGAGACAAGTGGCAGTGAAGGAATTTTTCATGAAGGACTTTTGTGAGCGTGATGATGCAAGTAGCCATGTTACTTTGGGTATGAGTGCTAATCGTGATATGGTAAAACGCTTTCGTGCTAAATTCATAAAGGAAGCACGGAACATTGCAAAGTTAAACCATCCTAACATTGTCCGCATTATTGATGTGTTTGAGGAAAATGGCACCGCATACTATGTCATGGAGTATGCTGAGGGAGGTTCTTTAGGAGAAAAACTAAGAAAGAAAGACAGCTTTTCAAAGCCTGTTGCTACACGTTATATCACGCAAGTTGCAGAAGCCGTTGGCTACATACACCAACGTAAGATGAACCATCTTGACATCAAGCCGGACAATATTATGCTTTCTGGAGATGACAATGTTATCTTGATAGACTTTGGACTTGCCAAACAATATGATGCGGCAACAGGAGGCCAGACAAGTTCTACTCCTGTTGGCATCAGCGAAGGATATGCTCCTATAGAACAATATCAGATTGGCGGTGTCGCCAGTTTTACACCAGAAACGGATATCTATTCCCTTGGTGCGACATATTTCAAGTTGCTTACTGGCATAACACCTCCCAGCGCTCCGTCTTTGATAGAAAATGGAATATCGACTGAACTTCTGAAAAACAAGCGTGTGAGCAAAACTGTGATAGACTTGATATGCCACTCGATGGAGCCGCGCAAGAAAGACCGTGTACAATCTGCATCCATTTTCCTCAGCGAATTAAGCACAATTTCCCAAAGACATGCGCCTATAGAGGAAGATGCAACCACGATTCTATGTGATAAAAACAAAGAATATGAGGATGCAATGCAACTTTACAACAAGGGGCAATATAGCAAGGCATTTCCCATATTAGAAAAATTGGCTAATTCAGGAAATGCCGAAGCGATGTTCCGTCTTGGTGTTTGTTACTATTGGAACGAAGGAATAGAACATGACAAGACCAATTTTTCCAAATGTAAGGACTGGATGCTAAAAGCAGCTAAACGGGGAAATAGTGATGCTATGTATTGGCTTGGAGAATATTTGTACGCAAATGGTGTAGGAGTTGTAAAAAATAAAACCAAGTCTGTTGAATGGTTAGGGAAAGCAGTCGAAGCAAAGAATCATTCTGCAGAAATAGCGCTGGGTATAACATATTTGGTTGGTGAAAGCGTTGAAATAAATGAAGAGAAAGGATTCTCATTAATAAACAAAGGTTTCAGAGGGTTAATAAATCGTGCTTCAGATTTGTCGAGAGAGGAAATGCATGTTGTGGCAGTGTGGTATCAGCATGGAAAGGACAATATAGAAAAAGCAATATATTGGTATGAGAAAGCCTGTGATTTAGGTGATCCTGAAGCCATGGATGCATTAGGGCAAATATTTATGGATGGTGGAGAAGGTGTTGCAAAGGATGAACATAAGGCTTTTATCCTCTTTAAATGTGCATCATCCAAATACTTGTCAAACGCCTTGATAAATTTAGGTGATTGCTATATGTTCGGAAAAGGGACACGAAAGAATTACACCCAAGCGTTATTGGCTTATCATAAAGCTGCAGAGGAAGGAAATGCAGACGCTATGTTTATGATAGGCCTGTGCTTTCAAGGAGGATATGGACAACGGAAAAGCTACCAACAAGCAGCGGAATGGTACAAGAAGGGCCTGAAAGACACAAATAATCCTGAAGCCTTGAATTGTCTTGGGTTGATTTATGAAGAAGGCGGTTATGGAATACAGAAAAATGAAGATAAGGCACTATATTATTATAAACAAGCTGCAGAGCAAGGACATGCAAATGCCCAATGCAAATATGGATTATCCTTAATAAAGGGATATAATGGAGATGAGCATAAATTAGAACAAGGCTTTGACTTATTACAGAAATCTGCAGAGCAAGGCAATGAAGAAGCTATTGATTTCTTGAACTCTCTTGATGACACGAACGAAGGTGTGGAAGCCATTTCTGAGGAAAGACTTGGAGATCAAATCTATTCCAGACATAATGGAGAAACGAGAACATTTTATGTGGGCGAAAATTGGTCAATATTAAATTGTCCGGAGAGTTGGATTCATGTGAAGAAAGATGGAATATATGCTATAGTTACAATAGACGCTATTGGATGTATGTTTTGGGCTAATTATAGAACTGGGTCTTTCTCTATTACGGAGAACAATCAGAAAAGGCAAGTAAACGTGTATCAATCGCGCAATATTTAGGCTGCATATTCAATGAAATGCGAGAATCTTGTTGCGTCAAGTTACAACAAAGTAATTTGGCGCAACTTTGTTTACACACTTAATCCACACTAGGAACACAGCTTCGTACACTAAGTTCATCATTTTATACTAAGTGCGACAAGTCAATCGTTTTCTTCAAGTATTCACTTACCTTTGCATAATCAAAAAAATAAATAGGTATCATACGACAATAAGTACATAGGAAATCGAGGCGATAACCTTACTGGTTGTTGTTTATAATTCCCAATCATATATCTTGGTTTGCTACCATACAGAATTTGATGTGCCGGAAGAAGAACTGGAGAAAATACAACTTGGAAAAATATTTCATACAGTAATCCCGACCTCTTGTACAACATGCCTTGCAGTGTTCGCTTAGTCTGCTAACATTGCCTTACCTTTGCAATCGTTAATAGGACTAACTTTTAAAATAAAAGACGATTATGAAGAAATTAATGATTGCGCTGATGATGGTTGTAGCAACCAGCACAGCAAGTTTTGCAAAGACAAGTAACGACCAAGTACAGACGGCAGCCAAGGAAGTGGCTCAAAAGGTGAAGAACGCTCCATCGGGCACTACCTACGGCGTGATGGAAGTCACCAAAAAGCACATTGTGGTAAATACACCATTGGGGCGCCACACCATCAACAAGAATGAAGACGGCAGTTTTTCATTCTTGGGCATGACCGCCAAACTCATCTCTGCCAAGAACGGTGTGTATAAGGTGAAAACGTCGCTCGGAACGTTCAGCGTAAACACTCACAAGGCAACCATAACAAAGCTATAAAGAAAAAAGAATGAAGAAGCTATTGAAAGTGTTGGGGTGTCTGTTCCTCTTGGGGCTTATTGCGGCAGGTGTCCTGTGGTGGTATTCACGAACAAGTAATCCTTGGGGTGCTAAGACAATCGGGGATATTTCCGCTCCGATGGGCTATACAAGGGTGAAAGGAAACTATGCAGAGTTCCTGCGCAGTCTGCCTTTGAAGAAGAAAGGAAGCAAGGTACAGCTTTTTACTGGTGGCAACGCTCACTTTCAATGGCTTTCCACTGCTGTGATAGACCTTCCGATGCTGAGCAATGCCGAGCAGTGCGCCGACATGACCATGCGGCTGAGGGCGGAATATCTCTTCAACCAGGGACGGTACTCAGAGATAAAGTTCCGTGACGTGAACGGCAACACGCTGCGATATCATGGGGGTAGCTCCCGTAAGGCATTGGAGAAGTTCTTGAAAAACGCTTACGGAGTGTGCAGCACGTTCTCTGTAAACAGGGAGACAGAGCCTCGACCTATCAGTGAGGTACAGCCGGGCGATGTGCTTGTCTATCCTGCCCGCAAGTTGGAGGGCATGGGGCATGCGCTGATAGTGATTGATGTGGCACGGAAAGGTAATCAGGTCGCCATTATGTGCGCCGAGGGCAATACGCCTGCCAGAGAACTGCATATCGTGCGCAACCACAATCCCATTGAGAATCCGTGGTTCTTCTTCGATGGCGACGAGAACACCCTCTGGGTATCTGTGTTCCACTTCAGAAAGAATGAGTTGAGACATTACTAATGTAAAAATTACAAGTTATGGAGCAACAAATCAAGGAAGAGATTAAAGAGTATATGTTTTCTTTCTATAGTGGAATACTTCCAATATGTTCAGAAGAAAGAATAAATGAGATTATAAATGATACTTATAATCACATAAAAGACAAATCCTATTGTTTTGACTTAAAAGGGCATGTTTCTGGAACTGGGCGTGATGAAATCCTAAGATTCCTTACTCCAAAAGAACAGGACAATGTGTGTTATTGGTTTGTAAACAGATATTTATCGGCACATAAACAAACTTATAAACAAGCTCTTCAGGAAGTAAAAAATGGCAAGAAAGAAACTCATTGGATGTGGTGGATATTTCCACAAATGAAGGGATTAGGAAAGTCTGAACGTTCAGAGTTCTATGGTATTCCAGATAGAAATCAAGCCAGAATATTTCTATCACATCCTATTCTTGGCAAACATCTGACAGAAATCACGCAAGCAGTTCTTGACAGTGACAAAACTCCTTATGAAATATTTGGAGCAGATGTTATAAAATTCCGCTCGTGTATGTTGCTGTTTGTTTCTTTAGAAGGAGCACCGTCCGTATTCAAGAAGGTTCTCAACAAAAATCAGTGGCGATAACATAGGGTTTCCTAAATTATAGAGTCAACCAGCAAGTGCAAAAATAAGAATAAACTCTGAAGAACTCTTCTTTTGGTGTGGAAAAGTTCAGTTTTTCTCTTGGCCTTCCATTAATTTTCGCTTGTATGGATGAAATTCTTTTGTCCGTCACCCTACTTAGTGACGGTAAAATAATAACTTGATACGATTTGAGTAAGAAATGTAGCATCCCAATAATGTGCCGGTCTCATCTTTTTGGCTGTTTTCATCCCTCTCATCGGTCATATAGCCCGCTATACTCCCTCTTCGAGTGAAGAAAACATCTCAAAAAATATGAGGCTCAAATCATACCAAGTTGTTTTTTTTACCGTCACTTAATATCCATCCCCTTCGGGATGTATTGCCTTATCAGTTTGTTGGTGTTTTCAACAGCACCTTTCTGCCAAGAAGAATATGCATCAGTAAAGAACACAGGCACTCCAAGTTTGTCGGTAATCCATTCATGTGCAGAAAATTCACTTCTATCTTGAATGTTTGCTTTCATTGCTTTTCCGCCAGATGTCATTGCAAGAACATCTGGAATAAGTGGTTTGGGAAACTATTGTGTAGGCAAGGATGTATAATGCGGCTATGGCGAACAGGGTTAAGACTCCAGCAGGAAAGTCAGTCCGCTGATGCCGATATAGGCATAGATGATGTATTTGAGCAGCGGGCCCGTGATGTGTCTGAACACCCATGCCCCCATCATGTTGCCAATCACCACGCCCACGATACCGTAGACATATCCCATTGCCACGGATGTGGTGAAGAATCCGTTGTATGCCCTCGCCATGGTCATCATCAGATTACCTATGAAGAAGTAAGCCTGTGTCTGGGCGAGATAATGGTCCTTGTCGGGTTCGGAATTCACGAAATACAGCACCGCCGGCGGTCCCTGCATGCCGAAGAATCCGCCCATCAGTCCGCTCAGTCCGCCGGCCGTGACCTGCAGCGGCTTGGTGGGCTTTATCTTTATGCGCTTGCTGAAAAACGAGAAGTATATGCTCACGACGATCAGCGTGATGCCGAGCAGGATGTTCAGAATGCTGTATTCCATGCGTTTGAGCATGAATATGGCACCTGCCGACACCACCACGAAAGTAATCAGTATGGGCAGCAGTCTGCTCCATACGATGTATTTGTGTTTCTGTAAGACGATGATGAATGAAGTCGTCATCGCCAGGATGCCGGAGAGAGTCGTCGCCTGTCCGTAAGACGACATTATTGCCGGCAGCATGGTCATGATGAAGATGCCGAAGCCGAAGCCCGTGGTGCGCTGCACGAAGCTCGCCCCGATGCTCAGCAAGAAGATTTCAATAGGCATACTGTTCTCATTATTTTGACGGTATCACGTAAACATGCTCTTCCCCGTGGTTGCCGCAGTCGTGGTGGTCGCATGATTCCGCCGAGTCGGTGAGCTTGCCGTCGAGATATGCTTTCAGCACATCGTTGATGTCGCCCTTGCAGCCGCGTATCACGCTTATGCCATGTGCAGAAAGCTTGTTGAAGGCTCCCATGCCCATATTGCCGGCAAGCATCATCGTGATGCCCATCTGCTGCATCACAGAAGCGATGTCCGACTTGCATCCGCAGCCCTGCGGAGAGTCAAGACGCTCGGTGGATACCACCTGCTTGTTGTCGTCGATAGTGAATACGGAGTAGTGGTCGCAATGTCCGAAGTGGTCATCCACACGACCTTCGCGTGTGGGAATAGCTAACTTTGTCATGTTTCCTTGTTGTTTAGATTTATTCTGCAAAGGTATAAATCTTATTGTATACCCGCAAGTTTTCCGTGTGATAACCGCCTGCCTGCATCTATATTGTCAATATTGGGAAAGGCCGATGGAGCCGTCCATACCGCTGATGGTGACGAGCATTTTCACTCTTTCGCCCAGTGCGTCGGTATAGGATACGGCGTATTCAGGCAGGTCGCCCATGAATTGCATCTGCACGTTTACCGTCTGTCCGGCTTTCAAAGACGTGCTCAACAGTACTTTCCCCTCATTGGCGATAATCCTGCCGTCTACGAAGTCGATGCCAGAAAGTTTTATTACCCTGAAATCCTTCAATGGCTGCGATGACGAGAAGCTGACTTTGCTGCCTTCTTCCTGCTTCACCGTTATCGGGCGCAGATATGTGAACGGTGTCAGGCCTATCCATACAGCCTGTCCGATATTGTTCTCGTCGTTGGAGTTGTATGTGTCAATGTCGAAGTTCAGTTGGCTGCCTTTTCTGGGGTCGGCAGTCTCCATACGACTATGGTAATACACATGGTCTCCCGCTTCATTGAGAGTGCTGAACCAATAATGCTCACAGTTCAACTGCTTGTTTATATATGAATACTGACCGCTCATCACATGGGCTGCACTTTCTTCGCCCGTCATATAAAACCATCCGTTGCCTTGGTAATACCATGTTTTCTGGCTTGAGCCATGAAGGAGACATTCCGGTTTGTCGCCATTCGCCGTATATACGGCATGTATCATGGTCCTGCCGGGAAAATTGCTGTAGGGCTCGATGTTTGTACCGATGACCAGTTCGTTCACGCCATCGCCGTCGAAATCGTAGAACGAATAGCCCACTCTTGTTGCCAACTCTTGCCACGACATCATCTTCCCGTCTTCAACGTTGTTGGTCATTGCAAGTACACCGTCCATCTCTTTGGGAATCTCAAAGGAATTTCCCGATACTGCCCCTGCAACAACCTCGATGGTCCTGGCATATCTCTTCAGATCCGTGTCGTTGTCGCCTCTGTTTTGTGGATTTACTGCTGCCTGAGCTCCTCCGGTGAACGAAAGAGCCATTACTAAACACATTAGTTTGTCATACATACCTGATCTCATAGCGTTATAGTTTTAAAGGGTTAAAAATGCCCGGGCAATGACACGTAGCCCGGAGTTGTTGTTTAGTGACGGAATTTATCAGCCTTGGTGTTGGAATGTCAAGTCGTAAATTCAGTTTTATGCAGGGCAAATATACGAATTAAATCCGAGAAGTCATATATATTCAACCCCCAAACGCTGATTAGACAGTAAATAAGGTCACTTTTATAGGTAGAAATTAGTAAACTAACCCGTTGGCGGAGTTAATTTAGTGCACACTTATTACTGACCGATTTGGATTAAAATTGGGCACGGTGCTTGCCCAACTGGGGTAACGTGCTTGCCCATCATGGGCAACGTGCTTGCCCCTGTTGGGCAGAATTGCTGTCAGGCGTCTGCCCAATAAGCTAATGTTGTAACACACATATTCCTGTTTTCAGAATTCTGCCAACGCATGCCATTCCTGCAGTCTGAATTACTCACAGCTGGCGTTCCTTTCATCTGACAATTCCTCACATCTGACGATTCCTCACACTTGACGATTCCTCACACTTGACGATTCCTCACACTTGAC